>TARA_R110001592_G_scaffold175308_1_pt1 | contig 32652 bp, 23 predicted proteins | sample TARA_R110001592 | Tara Oceans TARA_R110001592 (sample SAMEA4398387) | marine metagenome | biome: Polar Biome; feature: [SRF] surface water layer (ENVO:00010504); material: water (ENVO:00002006), including particulate matter (ENVO:01000060) such as... | depth 5 m | reverse complement strand
TGATCCCGTCGCGCTAAAAAACCAATAGCTTGATGCATCGGATTCTGTTTAGTCTTCTTTGTTGACATAAACTACCCCTTAAGACATAGACCTAAAGACATAGACCTAAAGACATAGACCTAAAGACTAAGTTATTACTGTATATTCTGGTACATTCAGACCTAAGTTATGGAGCATTTTTAATCAAGCTAGGTTAGAATGCAAAGCCTTATAACCATAATCTACCTGTTTGCAAAGACTAATAACAAAGCCAAAGGCAGGATTTTCACCAAACATTTATTTTTTGACTTTTCCAAGACTACAGGACAAATCATGGCAACTTTTCTGTCAAAACTTTTTAAACCAAAGTGGCAAAGTAACCACCTTGAAACACGTAAGCAAGCCGTAGAATTACTCGATGCTTTAAAGGCCGAAGACTTAACAATACTCATCCAATTGGCAGAGAATGACCCTTCTTCAGATATCCAAGAATTAGTTATCAAAAAAATAAGCGATACCGAAGCTCTGATAGCATTGCACAAAAAAGCTAAAGATAAGCTAAAAACAAGCTTAGAAGAACGCCTATATGAACTAGCATCGGCACAATCATTAAGTATTTTCGATCTAATATTAGATATTGATCTGCTCACAGAGATGATTATTAAATCGAATCAAGCTGACAGTTATATTCGCGGCTTAGCAAGAATAGAAAGCGCACAAGTTCTACTTAAAATTGCGACTCAAAGCCGTAACGCCCAAATTCGTCAGGCTGCCGCTGAATTAATTGAAACTGAAAAAGAATTGAATGAACTGTTTGGTCATGCAAAAAACAAAGATAAAACGGTTTATCATATTTCCAAAAATAAACTGGCTGAGATCCGTGCTTCAGCTCAAAAAGACACGGATAACCAAGAAAAAATCACTAAGCTCCTCAAAGACTTAGATAATTTAAGCCGTACAGAAGTCCTCCAACACTTCGATGCGCGTTTAGCGCACTTGATCAAACAATGGAATGACATTCGCTCAATTGCAAATGAAGCACAATCAAAGCAATTTTCTGAACTTTCAAGCCAATGTGAACTCAAACTTAATTCTGTAGAAACGCCGTCTCCTGTTAAAGCATCAAGTGATAATGCAAAGGCCGAAGCAACAGAAAAACTAGAAGAAGCTCAAGGTGAAATCGAAGCGACACTTTACACAATTAAAGACACGCTAATCCGCTTTCAAAAACAAGCCGCAAAGAATGTTGAAATCCCAGCCTTGGATGCACTAGTCAAAACCCAAGAAAATAGATGGCAAGAAGCTACACGAGAAGTTGATGTTAATAAACTTCACCAGAAAACCTACTCAGACGGGATGCTTCAACTTCGTCATTATTTGAAATCGATGCTCAGCTTTGATGAGAAAAGCGAAGTACTTACTTCTGTTTCAGCTGCTCTGATTCAAACTAATGGTTTAACACCCAATGAACTTGAACAACATCGAAAAAAATTAAGAGCTACTTTGAAAAGCATTGACTGGCCAAATAATTACGTTTTACCTGAACTGATTATTCAAGCTCAGAATGCTATGGAAGTTAGCAATGAAACAAAACAAGCTTTGCTAGAACAACAGAAAAAAATTGAAGGAAAAATCACACAACAAATTGAAGCAATGGATTTAGCACTCGAAGACAAGCAAATAAAAATAGCTGCCCAACACCTTAAAGATATTCAGTCAAACCTGAATAAGCTAGAAACCAGACAAGCAGATCGTTTCCAACAAAGCTTAGCCTTAAGAATTAATCAGCTAAATGAGTTACGTGACTGGCAGGGATACGCAAGTACGCCCAAGCAAGAAGAGCTTTGCAATGCGATGGAGCGTTTATCTGAAACTCACATTGATCCTACTGAGAAAGCAGAAAAGATCAAAGCAATGCAACAAGAATGGAAAAGCTTAGGTGGCACTGGCAATCAAGATTTATGGCATCGTTTCAAAGCAGCTGCGGATAAAGCCTACGAACCTTGTGCTTTATTCTTCGCAGAACAAAAACAATTAAAACAAAACAATCTAACTAAACGTAAAACCCTCCTATCTCAATTAAATGAATACACCGCTAATATCGACTGGGTACAAGCCAGCAGTGTGAATGTTAACCCTATTTGGACTATTTCAGACTGGAAAGCAGCTGATAAAATAAATCGCCAAGCACGGCTGGAATGGAAAGACGCCTTCCCTGTTGACTTCAAAGCCAACAAGGCACTTCAAGCTGAATTCAATACGCTCATGGATGTCTTTGATCAATACTTAGAAAATGAAAGAGCCTATAACTTAAGTTTGAAACAAGCCATTGTTGATAAAGCCAAGACTCTCATTGAAGCTGATGATGTTGTTACAAGCATACAATCAGTTAAAACACTTCAGGAGGAATGGCAAAAAATAGGTATTACCCATCATAAATTTGATCGTAAACTTTGGACAGAATATAGGTCTGCTTGCGATGCAATATTTGCTAAGCGCAATCAAGAGCGTGAAGATAAACGAACAGAACTTGATGAAACCATACAATCTGCAAATGCGACTTGTTCAGCGTTAGAAGAAGTGAGTTTGGATCTAAGCTCTAAATCCAGCAATGAACTGAAGACACTTTTGTCTGAGAATAAAAAAGCAAGCCAAGCTTTGCCTGCACTCCCTGCTAAAGTACAAGAAAAAATCACACAAAGAATTGAAACAATATCCAGTAAAATAAACGATGAACTCAAGCAGAAAGACAAGCAACAAAAACAAGCAGCCTGGCTTGAAGCTGCCCGTAAATCTTCTGTTTTGAAGCAAGCACACGCTCAAAGTGATCATCAAAACCAACTCGATAAAGAGCAAATAAGCGAATTTGATCAACAGTTTTCTTCAATAACTGAGCTACCTAATGATTTAGAAGGTAAATTCAACCTTATTTGGAATAACCTTAAAGAAGGTAAATCTGAATCACTCAACATAATTGACGTCAACCAAGCACGAGAAATTTGTATTGCATGTGAAATTGCAGCAGGTTTGGCGTCTCCTGAGTCAGATAAAACATTACGAATGCAGTTACAAGTAAGTCGTTTATCTGAAGGCCTTTCTTCAGGCAGTGAAAATATTTCTAGAGAGCTTCAATTAGAAAACGCGATGACAAACTGGTATTTATCTGTTGGCGAAAAGAATACCGATTTAAGCATATTTGAATCACGTATAGAGTCAGCCAGAAATAAACTCTTGGTCTAATACATAATAATAAACGTCTCTACAAAGACCTCTGCAAAACGTTACGAAGACAAAGGCCTCTTGAAAAGTTCCACTATTCGGAGCCGATAAAAATGGTACTTACTTAAGTTCGTCTTCCCCGCGCAGGCGGGGATCCATGGTGTTGAGGTTCGTGGTAAAACAATGGATTCCCTGCGCGGGAATGACGAGTTGTTGCAATTAGGCTTAAGTAAGTGCCATTCGGAGCAGATACAAATGAACAATAATCTGACAACAGACACAACTGAAGAAAACCTGAATTTCCTACATTTACGTCGAATGTATATAGACACTCATCAAGAGCCTGTTGTTTATATGCGCAGAGATTGTCATGTTTGCCGCTCTGAAGGCTTCTACGCCCACACCCGTGTCACCATCAAAACCGACACCAGTCAAATTATTGCTACCGTAAACGTCGTTACAGATGACAGCCTATCTCACCAAGAAGCGGGACTATCAGAATCCGCCTGGACCAGACTTAATGCCACGCACGGTGAGCGAGCCTCGTTTTTTCACGCAAAGCCAGCAGAATCAATGGCCCATGTTAGAGCAAAAATTTACGGCAATAATTTCAATGACTCCATGTGCGAAGACATCATTACAGATATCACTCACGGCTATTACAGTGATATTCAATTAGCAGCGTTTGTCACGGCCTGTGGTGGCAACCGACTGAATCAAAATGAAATACTTTTCCTGACTAAAGCCATGATTCATGCTGGTAGGAGGCTGGATTGGGGTAAAGAAAAAATCATGGACAAACATTGTGTTGGTGGTTTACCCGGCAATCGAACAACCCCTATCGTCGTAGCGATAGTTGCTGCTGCTGGTTTAATCATGCCAAAAACTTCGTCACGGGCGATCACTTCACCTGCTGGCACAGCAGACACCATGGAAACACTGGCACCAGTCAATCTTTCAACCGAAGACATGCGAAAAGTCGTTGAGCAGGAAGGTGGCTGCATTGTTTGGGGTGGATCGGTAAGCTTGAGTCCTGCTGATGATATTCTTATACAAGTTGAGCGTGCTATTGACTTAGACAGCGAAGGCCAGCTTGTTGCTTCGGTCATCTCAAAAAAAATTGCCGCCGGCTCGACCCATGTCTTGATTGATCTACCGATAGGCGTCACGGCGAAAGTCAGAAATCAAGAATATGCATTCGCACTCGCTAAAAAACTACAAGAAACAGGCGATAAATTAGGTCTAACTGTATCGCCTTTTTTTAGTGACGGCCAACAACCTGTTGGTAAAGGCATTGGCCCGGCATTAGAAGCGAGGGATATTCTGGCCATTTTTCAGAATCAAGCACATGCCCCCAAAGACCTTGAAAATAGAGCCTTGATTCTTGCTGGGAAAATTCTTGAGATGGGTGGTGCTACTCAAATCAAGCAAGGTTTTGAGATGGCTCAGAAGATATTAAAATCAGGGGCCGCATGGGCCAAATTCCAAGCTATCTGTGAAGCACAGGGAGGCATGAGAACACCTGGCACAGCTCCTTTCATACATACAGTTAATGCCTCAAAATCTGGCATGGTCACGTTTATTAATAATCGATTTGTCAGCAAGTTAGCGAAACTAGCTGGCGCTCCCGCTGCCCCTACAGCTGGCTTAGATTTTCATATTCATTTGGGTCAAAACATACTTAAAGGGGAGCCATTATTTGACATACATTCTGAAAGCCAAGGAGAACTTACCTACGCACTTGATTTCTTAAAAACACACTTAGATGCCATCAGAATTGAGGAAGAAGAACTGTGATACCTTTAATTTTTGCACAACCTCATAACACTCAAGTTGCTGAATTTCTTTCATCTGAAGACTTAGCAAACAGTTTTTCAAAACAGCTGAATGGTGAAATAGCCAACTTTGAAATCAGGAATTTCCCGGATGGCGAAACTTATATTAGAGTCTTGAGCAATTGTTTAAACCGAGACATCATCATTCTCGCTAACCTTCATCAACCTAACAGTAAACTCTTACCGCTAATTTTCTTATGCGATATATTAAAAGAAATGGACTGTAATAAGATCACCCTAATTGCACCTTACCTTCCTTATATGCGCCAAGATATTCAATTCCATCCAGGAGAAGCCGTTACCTCTCGTTTTTTTGCAAAACTACTTAGCCAACAGATCGACCACCTCATCACTATCGATCCACACTTACATCGCTACCACAGTTTATCTCAAATTTATTCCTGCGAAACGAGTGTTATTCAAGCCAATCCTGCCATTGCTGATTGGATTAAAAAGAATATTAAAAAACCGTTTATCGTTGGCCCGGATAATGAAAGTGAACAATGGGCAGCAAATGTTGCCAATATGATCGACTGCCCCTACTTAATTTTAGATAAGCAACGATTTGGCGATAAGGATGTTAGTGTTAGCGCCTCAAGTGCTGAAGAATTTAAGGGCCTGACACCTGTCTTAATAGATGACATTATTTCAACGGGTCGAACCATGGTTAAAACCGCAGAATGGCTTGCCAATGAAGGCCTTTGCCCTCCTATCTGTATTGGTGTTCATGCTTTATTTTCTGGTGATGCACTTGCCGTTATGAAACAGGCCAAAATAGAAAAAGTTCTCACTTGCTCAACTATTGCTCATGAAACCAATCAAATAGAAGTCAGCAACCTTCTGATTCAAGCATATCAAGAGATAACAACATCAAACTAGTTGGATAACTAGTTCAAATTGCTTTTTCAAAAAGCAAAATTATTCTTGTAAATAACAAAAATTATGTTATTAAGTCCGTCAAATAGATTGACGTATTTTTCATTAATTTGTTAGGGTGCGACACATTCAATTATTTATAAAAAATTGTTGGCTTCATGCACATAAACTGGATGAAGCCTTTATTTTTTAGGCACATTTCACTACCAATTTCTGGCCTTTTAAAATTAGTAGAAATAGACCTATCAGGAGAAAGAATTGACTCAACAAAAAGATACGCCTTGGGATATCAAAAAATCAGCAGACCTATACGGTATCGACCGATGGGGAAACGATTATTTTGGTTTATCCGAAGATGGTAAGGTTACGGCTAAAACATTAAATACAGCTATCCCTCTATTAGATATCGTAGAAGGCATGGTTGATCGTGATCTTCAAATGCCGGTTTTACTCCGAGTTGAAAATATTCTTGATGCGCAAATTCAGCGTTTAAATGAAGCGTTTGCGACGGCCATTAAAAAAGTAGGCTATAAATCACGCTATCGTGGCGTCTATCCGATCAAAGTAAACCAGCAAGCACAAGTTGTTGAAGAAATTGCTAAATTTGGTGCCCGTTACCAACATGGTTTAGAGGTTGGCAGCAAGCCAGAGATGATCGCTGCGCTATCTACACTGACCGAGCCAGGCAGCCTGATTATTTGTAATGGCTACAAAGATAAAGAATTTATCGAATTAGGCCTTCAAGCTTCCAAGCTTGGTTATACCTGTTTTTTCGTTATTGAAACCCTCACTGAACTACCTATCATTATTGAGCGTAGCCGTGCAATGGGCATCGAACCTACGATCGGTGTTCGGGTAAAAATGACCTCTCAAGTCAGTGGCCACTGGAACTCCACAAGTGGCGATCGAAGTGTGTTCGGCTTAACCAGCACGCAACTGATTGATGTTATTGATACATTGAAAAAAGAAAACATGCTCCAATGTTTACAGCTACTTCATTGTCATTTGGGTTCACAAATTCCAAGCATCCATGAGATAAGAAGCGGTGTCGTTGAAGCCTGCCGTTATTACACCGACCTTGTTAATGAAGGTGCGGTATTGACGCATATCGATTTAGGTGGCGGTTTAGCGGTGGATTACACCGGCGCGCAAAGCAACGACGACAAAAGTCGTAACTATAGTCTTGATGAATATTGTGAAGATATCGTCGACACGCTAAAACAAACCCTTGATGACTACAATATTGATCACCCGATTATTGTTACAGAGTCTGGCCGGGCAACAGTGGCTTACTCTTCTATCTTGCTATTTAACATTTTAGACACCAATACCTTCGAACCTATCAGCCTGCCAGAAGCAAGCCCTGACGAGCATAGTCTATTAACTAAAATGCGTGACATCTTAGGTTACTTGACGCCTCAACGAGTACAGGAATGCTATAACGATGCTCACTTTTATCGCGATGAAGTTCGTGAATTATTCAAACGCGGACAAATCAATCTTCGTGCTCGATCTGTGGCCGAAAACCTGTTTTTAGATGTGCTCCATCGAATTGCTGATCTAATGGATACAATGGATAGAATTCCGCCTGATCTCGAGAACCTGAAACTATCGCTAGCTGATATTTATTATGGCAACTTCAGCTTATTTCAGTCTTTACCCGACATGTGGGCGATTGATCAGGTATTCCCGATTATGCCTATTCATAGATTAGACGAAGAACCTACCCGCCAAGCGGTGATTGCAGATATTACGTGTGACTGCGACGGTAAGATTGATAGCTTCATTGATGAATTCGAAACGGCTAAAACCCTAGCTCTTCACCCTCTAAAAGAGGATGAAGAGTACTACTTAGGTGTATTCCTAGTTGGGGCTTATCAGGAAACGCTAGGTGATTTACATAATCTTTTTGGCGACACCAATGTTGTTAGCGTACGAATAAATTCAGACAAAACCTTTGATTTTGTTAAAGAAATTCATGGCGATACCATTTCTGACGTCTTGAGTTATGTTGAATATCAGCCCAAAGAAATGGAAGAGAACTTCAGAAATACCGCGGAACGAGCGGTGAGAGAAGGTCGAATAACTGCACGTGAACGCCAGGAAATGGTTAAAAACTTTCACGCTAGTATGCGTGGCTATACCTACTATGAAAAAGACTAATTAAACCATTACTTAACTATTTACGATCACATATCAGATTTACAGGAAAAATATCATGTCAAAAGTTCTTATCATTGGCGCAGGTGGCGTCAGCCAGGTAGTTGTTCATAAATGTGCACAGCTCCCAGAGGTATTTACAGAGATAGTATTAGCAAGCCGAACTGAATCAAAATGTAAGGCGATCGCGGCTCAAGTAAAAACTAACTACGGCCGAGTGATCGAAACGGCTCAAGTTGATGCGGATAATGTTCCTGAATTGGCGGCGCTGATTAACAAAGTTAAGCCATTCATGGTGATCAATGTGGCACTGCCATACCAAGATCTTACTATTATGGATGCCTGCCTTGAAACAGGTGTGCATTATCTGGATACAGCTAACTATGAACCATTAGATACCGCTAAGTTTGAGTATAGCTGGCAGTGGGCTTACCAAGAACGTTTTAAGAACGCTGGTTTAATGGCCTTATTAGGCTCAGGTTTTGATCCTGGCGCGACCAACATGTTCACGACTTATATCGCCAAGCATTACTTCGATGAAATCCAATACTTAGACATTATCGATGTAAATGGTGGCGATCATGGCTATCCATTCGCAACCAATTTCAACCCTGAAATTAATATTCGTGAAGTCACTGCTGAATGCCGACATTGGGAAAATGGTGACTTCATCACGACACCTGCCATGTCTACAAAGCAAAGCTTTACCTGCCCTGATGGTGTAGGCACTTACAATATTTTCAGAATGTACCATGAAGAGTTGGAGTCATTGACAAAGAACTTCCCGACCATCAAACGCGCACAATTCTGGATGAGCTTTGGTGATAGCTACCTGAAGCATCTTGAAGTACTAGGTAACGTTGGCATGACAGGTATTGAGCCAATAGAATTCCAAGGTCAGCAAATTGTGCCTATTCAATTTTTGAAAGCCTTACTTCCTGATCCTTCGACACTTGGCCCCCGCACTAAAGGTAAAACCTGTATTGGCTGTGTCGTGAGAGGAATTAAGGACGGAAAGGAAAAAACTGTTTTCCTATACAACATCAAAGATCATCAAGACTGTTATAAAGAAGTTCAGTCTCAGGGCATTTCATACACGACTGGCGTACCCGCCATGATTGGCGCCAAAATGATGCTTGAAGGCAAGTGGATGAAGCCAGGCGTTTGGAATATGGAACAGCTCGACCCAGATGCATTCATGGAAGATATGAACAAACATGGTCTACCATGGCAAGTTATTGAAGAGCCAGGCTTTGATTTGATCTAAGCTTGTTTGAGGCTACCTAGTAGCCTCTTTTCCCTTCGACTCTTCCTCAAGCTAATCACTCATTTTCTAATTTAAAGAGATACAACTGCTAACGATGATTAAAAGTAAAAGCTTTACCAAGTTTGATGCTACCCGCACACCTTCACCTTGCTTCGTTGTCGATGAAGCCGCTATTGAAGAAAACTTAAAAATCTTAAAGCGTGTACAAGATGAATCGGGTGCCAAAATTTTAATGGCGCTTAAAGCATTTTCGATGTTTAACTTAGCACCCTTAATAAGCTCTTATCTAAAAGGCACCTGCGCAAGTGGCTTGCATGAAGCGCGTTTGGGTCATGAAGAATTTGGCGGTGAAGTACATACTTTTTCGGCTGCTTATACCGAAGCGGATCTTAAAGAAATCCTGAAAATCACTGACCACCTGGTGTTTAATTCCTTTGGCCAATGGCAACGTTTTCAGCCACTACTTCAAGAAGCCAAAAAAGCCAGACCACATTTACAATATGGCTTACGTGTTAACCCTATGCATTCTGAAGGTGCTGCTCCCATTTACGATCCATGTGCACCGGGTTCACGTTTAGGTATTCCAAAACAAGCGTTTGAGGGCCAAAACCTTGAAGGCATCAGCGGCCTGCACTTCCATACATTGTGTGAGCAAGAATATGCACCGCTCGACAGAACACTTAAAGCCGTTGAAGAACAATTTGGAGACTGGCTGCATAAATTAGAGTGGGTTAATTTCGGTGGTGGCCACCATATAACCCGAGAAGATTATGATGTCGATGCTTTAATAGCGCGAATTAAAGCCTTCCAAAAGAAATATGACGTGCAAGTGTACATGGAACCGGGTGAAGCCATTGCGATCCACACCGGCGTCTTAGTGGCTGAAGTCTTAGACCTAACGCATAACCAGATGGACCTTGCGATTCTCGATACGTCCGCGACCTGTCATATGCCTGATACACTAGAAATGCCCTATCGAGCAGAAATATTCAATTCTGGTGAAAAAGACGAAAAAAACCATAACTACCGTTTGGGCGGACAAACCTGTTTAGCTGGTGATGTCATGGGTGACTACAGTTTTGATACGCACCTAAAAATTGGTCAACGACTTATATTTGATGACATGGCCCATTACACCATGGTAAAAACATCAACGTTTAATGGTATTGGTCTGCCCAGTCTTGCAGTGTGGAATTCCAAAACAGATGAGCTTCGCATAATCAAACAGTTTGCTTATGAAGATTTTAGAAATAGACTTTCTTGATCTTATTTTTTTTAACCTAACGATAATTTTATTCAATTATTTTTTAAAAAAGGTAATACCACTCTATGGATAATTTTGACCAATTGGTAGCTCCGGGCTATCCAGTTTTCTTAGGGTCTGAAATTAAGCAAGCAAAACCCGAAGATGCTTTTTTTCATGTTTTACCCATTCCCTATGAAGAGTCAGTTTCATATGGTGGTGGCACCGCAGAAGGCCCTGCATCAATTCTAGGGGCATCTTGGCAATTAGAAACGTGGGATGGCAAAAGTAATCCTAGTGCCAGAGGCATCTATACTCACCCGCCAGTTGATACCAAAGCCGAACCAGAACAAGTGATTGAAAATATTGCGGCAGCCACTAAAAAAATACTTGATGCTGGCGGTTTCCCTGTTGGCTTAGGCGGCGAGCACACGGTGACTTACGGCATCATTAAAGGTCTCCTGGATGCCGGTTTTACCGATTTTGGCGTTGTTCAAATTGATGCTCATGCCGATTTACGTGATGCTTATGAAGGCAACCCTTATAGCCATGCATCTGTTATGAGGCGCATTGTGGATTTGGATATACCTTTATACCAACTAGGTATTCGGGCATTTTGTGAAGAAGAAGTAAAAACCCGTAAAACGTATGGGGTTCATCACATCGATGCAGATATCCTGGTTCCCAGAAATATAATGAAGATTGACCTACCTGACGACTTTCCTAGCAATGTGTTTTTCACGCTTGATATTGACGGTATGGATCCATCCATCTTCCCTTCAACAGGCACACCAGTTCCAGGTGGTTTAGGTTGGTATCAAACTTTATCTCTATTCGAGTCAGTTGCGAAGCAGAGTAATATTATTGGCTTTGATATTATGGAATTTGCGCCCATTAAAGGTTTTCATGCTTATGAATTTTCAGCAGCCTTATTAACTTATAAGATGATGGGCATCGTTGAGCGTCTTAAAATCAAATAAATGCTAATTAAACGGAAAAAGCCCCGATGCATAAGTTGAGCATCGGGGCTTTTTTGTATTTATGCTTCTAGAAATAAATCTGCAAAAACTAAAGTAACTCTTCCAACTTTGCCATGACTTTATCTGCAAACGCCGTTGTAGAAAGAATTTCTACACCTGAGCCTGGCTTAGATAAATCACTAGTCGAAAACCCTGATTCGAAAACACTTTGCATCGCAGTCCATACTGCTTGTGCTTCTTCAGTCATGCCAAAACTCATATCCAACATTAAGGCAACAGAGCCAATCATAGAATAAGGGTTGGCTTTGTTCTGGCCTGCGATATCAGGTGCTGAACCATGAGAAGGCTCATAATAAGCCTTATCTGGACCCATGCATGCAGAAGGCATTAAACCTAAAGAACCTAAGATACCACCACCCTGATCACTCAAGATATCACCGAACATGTTTTCCATGACCATCACATCGAACTGGCATGGATTCAAACAAAGGTGTGTCGCTGCAGCATCTACTAGCATGTAAATAACTTTAACTTCCGGGAAGTCTACCGCCACTTCTTCAAGGACTTCATTCCAAAGAACAGAAGAGATCAGTACATTACTCTTATGAATATTATGCAGAACCTTTTTACGTTTCATGGCTTCTTTAAATGCAACCACTAGAATCTGGCGAATCTGATCTTCATCATATTCCAAGGTTTCTTTTACATAACGCTTACCTTCTGGGGTTTTACCACTTTCTTTACCACCGAAGTACAAACCACCTATCAATTCACGTATCAACATAATATCGATACCGTCGCCTACCACTTCTCTTTTTAAAGGTGAAAAGTGAGCCATGCCTGCTGGCAAAGAAATAGGACGGAAGTTTGCGTAGGTATTCAAACGACGACGCATGGGTAATAAAGCACCACGTTCAGGACGTTCTTCAACCGGAATTTTTTCAGATTCTTCATGGCTCAAACCAATTGGGCCTTTCAGGATAGCGTCGGCCGAATCACACAATGCTTTAGTTTCTTCTGGGAAAGACTGGCCGTGTGAAAAATAAGCACTCGCGCCAAAAGGTCCATCAATACAATCAAACTTAACATCTCTTTTTTGTTCGATTAATTTCAAAACACGTAATGCTTGTTGAGTAATTTCTGGGCCGATACCATCACCTGCAAGTACCGCAATCTTGTATGTTTGAGTCATATTATTTTCCTAAGGGTTTCACGTGGCCGGTATTGTAAAGATAGCAGCACCTATCTGGCAAATTTATGTCCAGTCAAATTACACTTAAGGCATTCTGCTTTTTTCCAAAATTATGCATTTTACATAAAAAATCAAAGTGTAAACATGATTGATATCGAGCAGAATAAGTTGACTGCGGGCTCGCCTTTCGGTAACTTGCAATGCCTTTGTGGGCAAGTTATTGCTCCACTGTATAAGGTTTTTGAGGTAACACATTATTCTGATTTTCTTTATCCAGAAAATGCAATAAAACCTTCTGAATATAATTAGTGTTGAGATTAGATAGCAATGGCATATGAAAATATCATCTATGAAGCAAGAGGTCCTTTAGGCTTAATTACCCTGAACCGCCCAGAGAAACTAAATGCGGTTTCCTTGGCAACCTTAGCAGAGATTCATAGTGCGCTAACCATCGCAGAAAGCGACCCTAAGATCCGCGTGATCGGACTGACTGGTTCAGGCACAAAAGCCTTTGCGTCTGGTTCTGATCTAAACGAAGTTGAACACCGCGATATCAAAAAAGCACTTGAACCCATTGTTCAAGGTTTAGCTGAAAGAATGGAACGTAGTGCTAAACCCTCTATAGCAGCGATTAATGGTTTCTGTTTTGGCGGTGGTCTTGAACTCGCACTAGGTTGCGATATTCGTATCGGCACAACGACAGCAAAATTTGCCACACCTGAAGGCAAGCTAGGTATTATTCCTGGCGGTGGCGCAACCCAAAGACTACCACGCATTGTTGGTCGTGCCATGGGTATGGAAATGTTATTAATGGGTGAAACCATTGATGCAGAACGTGCCTATCAAATAGGTTTAATTACTCGTTTAGTCGAACCTGAAGAGTTAATGCCTATGCTTGAAAGCATGGCAGCCCATATTGCAGGTTTTGCTCCGCTAGTTCCTCAGTTTATGAAATCGATGGTGAACTACGGTATGGAAGCTGGTCAGCATGCAGGTTTAGCTCTTGAGAAGTTTGCCCAAGCAGCCTTATGTGAAACTCAGGATAAGAAAGAAGGCTTGCGAGCTTTCTTGGAAAAACGCCCACCTAATTGGTCTGGTCGTTAATTAATATCTGCATGGTCCTCGGTAATTCAAGTCAGTCCATGATGGGCTGACTTCATATTCTCTTTTAATTCGCTTAAAAATCTTTTTAAAAACTTAACTCTACGCCTGATTCAGATCTTTCTTATTATTAAGAAACTCAATTAATTGTTCCTTCGGCATTGGTTTCGCAAAGTAATAACCTTGAAAAACATCACAACCATGCGCAGCCAAACGGTCTGCTTGGGCTTTATTTTCAACGCCTTCAGCCACCACCGGAATCGATAAGCTTTTGCACAAATAGATAATACTTTTCGCCAAAAGCCAATCATGTTCATCCGTCAAAATATCATTCACAAAACTACGATCAATTTTTAATTCATTAATTGGCAGTTTACTTAAGACACTTAATGACGAGTAGCCAGTTCCAAAGTCATCTAAAGAAATAAACACTCCACAAAACTTTACTTGCTCTAATATATTTTTTGCTCGGATTAAATCATCGATAAATAAGCTTTCAGTCACTTCCAACATAAACGTCACTTCTTGACCTTGATGCTGAGCAAGAAGGCCTTGTAAGTGCTCTAGAAAATCATCATTGAAAAGCTGAGACACGGATAAATTTACTGAGACTCGAAGCTTGTGTTTTAAATTGCACACTTTAGACACTTCATAGCCATCTTTCAGCGCCTGCTCCATCACAAATCTTCCGATCTCATTAATAAGTCCACTTGATTCAGCAACTGGAATAAAAACGTCTGGCGGCACAAAGCCAAGTGTGGGGTTATTCCATCGTAATAAGGCTTCTATGCCCAGAACATGATACGAATAAGCATCAACTTGAGGCTGATAAAAAACGGTTAATTCATTATTCTTAAGCGCTGTTGAAAGTTCCCGCTCAATCTCCGATGCCTGCTTGGTTTTAGCCTCTAACTCTTCAGAATAGAATCCGATCGAACGTGATTTTCTTTTTGCTTCATACATCGCCATATCAGCTTTACGTAAGAGCTCATCGAGGGTATGGCCATCACAGGGCGCAAATGAAATACCCATTGATGCATAGATAGAAAACTCTAAATGTTCAACATGGATGGTTTTAGCAAGGGCGTTTGCAAAGTCTTCGCAATAGTCAAGCAGGACAGACTGATTTGTCACCGGACATAAAACAATAAACTCATCACCACCTTGTCGGGCACATAAACTGCCTTTAAAGAATTCAACAAGCCTGGCGGCAGTAGCACATAAGATTTTGTCACCGGTGCTATGCCCATGAATATCATTACACGTTTTGAAATTATTTAAATCCAAGTAAAGTAGTGAATGCTCACCCGAATTAGTCTTTGACCATTCTTGATAATGATTTAATAGGTAACGCCTATTTGGAAGTTTGGTTAATGGGTCGTGCTCAACTTGATACTGTAAAGAAACCTTGGCTTGTGAATGCGTATGAATATTTCGTCTGAATAATATGAACAAACCCACATTAAAGGTGATACAAAAAAAGATTAACCATGAAATAGGCAATGCCAATTTCTCATATAACACGTCATAGCTCGTACCTGTCACAATGTAATAATTGTATTTACGGTTATAGCTAACTGTTTGGGCGTTCATAAATCCATCTTTATCTGGCCCACTATATGAAACCAGTTTCCCATCAGATTTAATCTGATCTATAGTTTTACCCGTTTGTTGGTAAATCATATCAAGAAGCTGTTTAAACCTCTGCTCTGGCAATGGCTTTGCAATCCACTCTTGGTATTCTTCCGGGCTAACAAAAGAAGCAAACTGCCGATATAAATCATTTCGAAGCACTAATAATTTAAGATGACTAGGTAAAGAGTTTCCCAACCATGTTTCTTCTAAAACATTAAATTTTAAACCTACCGTCATGACACCATTGACTAATCCTGCTTCATTTTTTAAAGCAAGCCTTAATGGAACAACCCACTCTTGAATATTAGGCATGTAGTAAGTTCGACCCATTATTAAAAAGTCACTTTTCAACACTGCCTCAAAGGTATCACTTGTTTCTGGGTTACTTTTAAGGTTGATTAACTTCTGATGATCAAGTCTTGCAGAGGTTAAAATAAGCTCACCATTTTGATTTGCTAAACCAATGCCTGCCAACGCTTTATTACTAAGCATAAGTTCTTCTATCAGATTTTTTGCTTCACTAGTCTTATTCTCTTTGAGTAAACCTTGTAAACGAGAGCCAACTAAATTTAAAAAAACTTCATATTTATCAAGATTATTAGCAATAGAATTAGCAATAAGTTTGTTGGAATAAGACTGTTGTGAAGTGGCGTCTTTTTTAAAATCGCTCCACTTTAAATTTAGAAATGTACCGGCTGCTATCAAAGAAAAGCAGACGATAAAAATATAGGTGCGCCAAAGGGCTTTATTTGAGTAATTTTGCATGTTTTTACTATAGCTTATTCTCACAAAACTGCTCTACTTCACAAAAGTCAAAAGACGATTAACTTATTTAAATGCGTTTGAATATTTTACGAGCATCTTCAAGGATCATATAGTTAATGGGTACCAGTATTAAGGTCACAAAAGTGGCAAACAAAATCCCAAACCCCAGAGAAACAGCCATCGGAATCAAAAATTGTGCTTGAGTACTTTTTTCAAAGATAAGCGGTAATAAACCAGCAAAGGTTGTTAAGGATGTCAGTAATACAGGACGAAAGCGCGCACTACCGGCATTTGATATCGCCATAATAAGCTTTTCTGTTGTTTGGCTATGCCGGTTAATGTAATCGACCAAGACCAAACTATCGTTTACCACAACGCCCGACAACGCTAGCATCCCCATTAGACTTAATAAGGTTAGATCCATTCCCATAATGCCATGACCGATAATAGCGCCCATCACACCAAAGGGAATGACACTCATCACAATCAAAGGCTGAAGATAAGATGCAAAGGGAATTGCCAGCAAGGCGTAGATAACAAAGAGCAAACCTATTAAGCCCCAAGTTAAACTCTGAAAAGATTCTTCTTGTTCTTTCGCCTCACCTTCTAAGGAGTAATTAATACCAGGGTAACGCTCAAGAGCAAGCGCTAGAAACTCCACCATATTTCGTTTTATAGCTTCTACATCGGCTAATTCTTTATTAACATCCGCCAAGACGTTCAAGGTTCTTTCACGATCAATACGGGTGATCGAAGACAAACTTGTACTCGCGTGCAACTGAGCTATTTCATTAAAGGGAATAGTCTGGCCTGAGGGTAGCCTGATCAACAATTCACTTAAACGATTTAAAGATAATCTCTCTTCTTCCGGGTAACGAAGCATAATACTAAGGTCATCCCTGCCACGCTGTACACGCTGGACTTCTAACCCCCAAAAGGCATGCCTGACTTGTTTCGTAACCTCACTGAGAGAAAGACCTAATCTTTCCGCTATCGGTTTGAGCTGGATCGCTAATTCTTTCTTTCCCTCAGAAAGACTGTCGCCAATATCAAAGACATTAGGATAACGTGCTAATTCTTGTTTCATTTCAGAGGCTATTTGACTAAGTTGCTTGAAGTCCTGCCCTCTGAATTGAATATCAATAGGATCGCCCGACCTACCAATTTCTGCCCTGAAAGTAAGTGACTCAGCACCTGGAATGTCTCCTATCAAAGCTCGCCATTCACTTACCAGTTCGGTACTACGAATATCCACTGTGCGAATTTCTGGTGAGACCACCTCAAAGAAAACCCGCCCTTTACTTGAGTTACTTTTTCCTGTACCACCTGCATGACCAGATGTAGATAGAATGTTGGTAATAACAGAGTTGCCTTCTGTATCACGATATTTATCCTGAAGCTCCATGGCAGCTTCCGTCATTTTACCTATATAATAATCCGTTGTTTGAAAGTCAGTACCGGTTGGCATCACCAAATAGGCTCTGGCGACTTCACTTTCGACACGAGGAAAAAATACAAACCTCATCCAACCACTACTAACCAGAGCAATAATGATTAGACCAATTCCCACAAAAATCGATAGCGTAAGATAACGATGTTTTAATGCCACCATCAAACCTGGGTGATAATGCTTCAAGATCGCATTTTCAAGACCATTGGCGATATTTTGCTGAATACGACTAAAGATATTTTGGTCTTGTTTGTTTAAAGACAAAGGTTTTAAGTGTCTTAAATGTGCAGGCAAAATAAATTTTGATTCAACCAGAGAAAACAAAAGAACAGGTATAACGACCAAAGGAATCTGGGTAAATAAGATACTCCGACTACCTTCAATTAAGCCCAGAGGAACAAAAGCTGCAATCGTGGTCAATACGCCAAAGGTAACCGGAATAGACACTTCCTGCGTACCTTTAATCACTGCATCTAAAGGGCTGTCATTACGCTGAAAGTGAGCATAAATATTCTCGCCGGTCACAATGGCATCATCAACCACAATCCCTAATACCAAGATAAAGGCAAACAAGCTGAAAATATTCAAGGTGACACCCAAGAAAGGCATCATCAAAAAACCACCCATAAAGCTGATCGGTATTCCCACACACACCCAGAAAGCTACAGCAGGCCTTAAGAACAGCGCGAGCAAAACCAACACTAAAAAGCCACCTTGAACGGCGCTATTAATTAAGGTATTCAAACGTGCTTTTACTATGCGTGATAGGTCTCGCCAATAGCCGACGCTGACACCGTCTGGCAAAGCAGTTTGAATTGAATCTATATAATCTTTTACGGCATTAGCAACATCAATCGCACTTTGTTTACCTACCCTATAAACCTCTATAGGAATGCCTTGTTTATTATTAAAACGCACTTTGATTGGATCTTCTTCAAAGCCATCTTTTAGAACAGCCAAATCATCGAGCGTTAACTGACCACCTTCAGGAAGAGATACAATAGGGATACGTCGAAAATCATTCACCGTGTACGCTTGACCTTTGGCGCGAATGAACACTTCTCCACCTTCAGTTCTAAGCGTTCCGGCAGACAAATCAATTGAACTATTTCGAATGGCCTGAGCCACCATGTCCATGCTTAACGCATATTCACGTAAAATCACTTCTGGGATTTCGATAGTTAACTCAAATGCACGAACCGAATCCAAAAAAACCTGAGTCACTTCGGGTAGATTATTTATTTCATCTCTTACTTGTTCTGCAAGTATACGCAGCTCTTTTTCGCTCTGAACACCTGAAACAACAACCCCAATTACTTCATGCTTGTGCTCTGCGATACTCACTTTTGCCCGTTCAGCATCCACCGGAAATTCATTAATCGCATCAACTCTGCTTTTTACATCATTCAACAAATTTCGCTTGTCATATCCTGAATCAACCTCGATCGTAACCAGTGAAGCGCCTTCAAGTGATTGCGAGGTGATTTTTTTTACGCCCTGAAGATCAAAGACAGCCTCTTCTATTAGAATAGATATGCCCTTTTCTATTTCTTCAGGTGAACTAGATGGGTAAGACACCGTCACATTAATAATGTCTCTTTCGATATCCGGGAACACTTCTAGCGGAATCAGCTTAAGCATGGAAAAGCCGCCAGCAAGCAGAATAAATACCATCAACAAATTGGCGGCTACCGGATTGCGCGCAAACCAGTCTATTAGTTTATACATGACTTAACCCGCAGCATTCAGACTCTCAACAGAATCAAGCTGATCAATAGATAACAAGGTTCCTGAAATAGGGTTAGCCAAAGGCGTAATAATTAAGGTATCACCCACTTTTAAGCCTTCTTTCACAACGGCATATTTTTCATCACTCCAAATCAGAGTGACTTTTCTTTTTACTAAACGCTCAGATTCAGAAAGATACACGGTCTCATTCTGGTGAAAAGCACTACGAGGAATAACAAAAACCTTATCTAAGCGTCGCCCTTCAATACTCGCTTTGACAAATTGACCCAGCTTTAAAGAGGCTGGAATAGCAGAGTTTTTTTGCTGTTTTATTTCTGCAATGAGGTTTAGCTGTTTACTTTGCGGATCAAGAGCATGCTCTACCCCCGTTATTTCTGCATCCCAATGATGATCACCAAAACCTTGTGTGGCTGTTAATACCACGGGACTTTTCTCAAATTTTTCGACACCTGCATCTGAACCGGGTAAATTCAAAAAAGAAACCTGTAACAGAGCTAGAGGCAAACGGACTTCTAGTGCATTTGAGCCAAAAATATCTGCTAATACTGTATTTGCAGTTAAATACTGACCTTCATCGATATACTTACTTCGTACCTTTCCTGAATAAGGCGCAACAACAGCCGTTTTTTCAAGATTAAGCTTTGCCTGTTCAAGTAATGCTTGTGCCGAACGAACTTGTGCTTTTGCAGCAATAAGATGCGGTTTTCTTAAGGCTAAAGACGTCGCTATCTTTGATTGACCAATCTTTTTCCAGTTCGCCTCTGCTTGCTGACCAAGCGCGATTTCTTCTTCTAGTTTAAAATTTGCTGTTACCAGATTGCCTTCTGCCACAATAAGTTCGGCTTCATAAAACCTAGAATCAATTTGAGCAAGCTTATCGCCTTTTTGAAATTGCCCACCAGCAATTAGTTTTGGCGAGACAAAAGTAAGCTTTCCAGCTACTTCGGCAATTAAAGAACCAGAAACTTTCGCTTTTATTTCACCGTACGACTGTATAATCGGTATAAATGCTTGTGTTTCAATAGTTTGTACGTTTACTCGTAAACGAGTTTCAGGTATTTGAGCACTTTTTCGGGCTTTGGATGGATTCTCTAATATTTGCCAAGCAATAATAGATGACACTGCCAAGACAATGATCGGTAATACAAGTTGTAGTTTTTTATTCATTAATCAACTCACCTGGCTAAAAATCTAGATTCTCTTTTAGAGAGCCTAAGTTTCTTTTTGGAATATACTTACAACTGACTATTTACGATCTTTTGAAACCAACTTATTAAATAGCTTAGGTAGGTCAAAAATATCTGGGATTTTTATAGGTGCAATCAATAACAATAATTTTTTGACATAAAAAAGATAGCGTATACGACGATACCAGAAAAATTGATTCAGTTTCTTTTGCATGCCCTCATAACCTAATTCTATAAGCTCTACAAATTCTTGCTCATTACCTAGTCGGCTAAAGTGCGCCAAATCCATAGAAAGAACTAAATCAGCTTTTTTTAGTTGTTCTTTTGTTCGTAGGTCAATGGCAATATCAATCGCATTCCCCATAATTGCAATAATATCTTTCGGGTTTTGGTAGTGCGGGCAGCCATTCAGGTCGACGGCGATAGTAATACCTGCACCCATTTTATCTAATACAGATATGGGCACGTTCTCAGTAATACCGCCATCGACCAATGTTTTGCCATTTATCTCGACGGGTATAAAAACCCCAGGTACAGCCATAGACGCACAAATTGCGTCGGCTAATTTACCCTCTCTTAGAATAACCTGCTCACCTGTGGCTATATCCGTTGCGCAAATAGCTAAAGGAATGCGAGCCTGTTCGATATAAACTTCTCCCAAATCTCGTTCAACCATTTCTTTAATAGACTTTGTTGAGAAGATACCCTGCTTTTGCAGCTTAAAACCAATCAACGAGGTAAAACTCATCTCAGATGAAATATGTTCTAAAGTGTCTATATCTTTTCCAAAGGCATAGTAACTTGCGACTAAAGCACCAATACTTGTTCCAGATATGTACTCTATTTCTAAGCCATTTTCTTCAATAGCTTTTAACACACCAATATGCGCAATACCTTTTGCAGCACCGCCACCTAGGGCTAAACCGATTCGTCGATTTAAAGGGTTGAGTTTCATAGCATTTGAGACCTAAAACTAAATATATAAATTTATTAAGTATTCGTTATCAATCGCAATATGGATCACTTTACAAGTAAGACCCAGATTACACACTATATCGAATAATGAAGAGAGGGATTGTGACGGGTTTACTTCAAGTTTTCTAGGCGTTGGAGTGGATAGATATCATATCGACAGCTTTTTCCTAAAATTTGATGCGTAGGTTGAGTGCCTTTAATGGTTTCACCTTTCCTAGGACGCTTAACCACCACTCTATAACGAGCCTTTTGTAGTGCAGCAGCTAGCAATTCTGCATCATCCGCAGACTCACCCACCAAGGTATGAAATAGCCGCATTTCTTTTTTTACTAACGCAGTTTTATCGCTATGTGGATACATCGGGTCTAAATAAATCACATCCGCAACTTTGTCTGCTTGCTCATTTAACCAGTCACACGCATTGACGGCTTTAAGATTCATCTTAGACGTTATATCTTGAATATCCGTTCCCTGGCTTTCACGAAGTGCCGATGTAATCAATTCGGCAATAATAGGAGAACGTTCAAGTAAGGTTAGTTCACAACCCAAAGAGGCCAATACAAAAGAATCTTGCGCCAAACCTGCTGTAGCATCGAGAATACTCGGGCAAACCCCTTTATTCAAACCAACGGCTTTGGCAATCATTTGGCCTTTGCCGCCACCAAAATTGAGTCGATGCGTGGTTTTACCCTGAAGAAAAGAAGCGGTAACCGGCCCCGGTGCCGACTTTCCAGTTTGAATAATTTGGGCGCGCTCTCCTTCATAAACAAATACAAAAGGAAAGGCCAATTGATATGGGTCGCTTATATCCTGATATGAAAAAACTTGGACTTGAAGCTTTTCAGCAAAACTTTTCGCAATCGATAAAACATAAGAATCTGCGGCAAATACACAAAAATTATCTGATAAATCTGAAGGGTAAAAAGACTGACTTGAATTCATAGAAGAGCTTTAGCTTGAATATTAAAAATTAGACGTATAAATCGATGCCTACTAACTCACCTTCTTCATACTGCTTGGCTGCATCAATCGTTTGCTGATAAGAGTTAAGTGCCTGCTGACCTTTGAGAGGTGCATTTTCAAGAGAATTAATACGTTGAAAGCGTTCAGTTTGTAATGCTTCACCTTTCTTTATAAATTCAACTTGATTAACACGGGTGCTGTCATTTCTTGTTTGAGAGTTTTTTGCTGAGGACTTGTCTGCAATTGGCTGTTGATTAGGAACAGGAAGACGCGCCTGACGCTCAGCCTGTCTGGCAGGAGTCAGTATTGGAGATTGAAATCCTGATGCGATCAAAGAATTAGACATATCCATTTCGGACATCCTCTATAAACAGACCCTTAGTGTAGTTAAAGCCATTAGTTTTAGTCTAGTAAAAAGTAACAATTAAGACTAAAAAATCACCAAAGTTAACACTTGTGATGTTTTAAACTATCTTATTCTCTGCCAGGCAGCTTATTCCAGGTTATTGAATCTCTCACATAACTGGGTAATGCATCTTTGATATCGCCAATGACACCAGAAGCAATCGCTGTTTCAGCAAGATAAGCAACAGTATCTGCATTTGGCTGCGCGTCAGTATTTTTCTGAGTTAAAGCAGCATTAAGATCATCAGAAAGTAACTCAATACCACTTCCAATTCCTGCAAAAGATTCCGCTGACTGGATTCGGGAAGTAATATCGCTTAGAGTAATTTTTTCAGGTGAACTCACTTGTTCATCTATAAGTACTTTAATGTCATAACGCTTAAAGGTTTGATTTTCAGTATCAACATTATTTATCGAAATGCCTTTTTCAGACACCTCAAACAGCCCCCAGTAAACCTCTGACATACGTGCATCTATAGCCACCAAAACAGAAGCAATGCCATGCTCAAGATAGCTCTGCAGAGCAAGGGCTTGCAAGTTCGAGATAGCATAAATAGGAACATCCAAACCATATGCTAAACCTTGAGCCACACCTGCCGCTATGCGAATTCCGGTAAATGAACCGGGGCCACAACCAAAGGCAATCGCATCAACATCAGACAAAGCAAGTTCTCGATTAGCAAGTTCTTGCTTCATTAAAGGTAAAATTAATTGGGTATGTTTGCGTGGTGCATGTTCAGAATTCAGGCTGAGAATATGCTGATGATACACAGCGACCGAACAGTTTTCCGATGAGCTATCAAGTGCAAGAATGGTAGGGCGTGTTGCCATTTCGTATTCATCTCTGCTGAAGGTCATTTTTTTGACCCAGTTAGGCAGAAGGTGTGTGGTTTGGTTGCTCCAAATGAACAACTGATAACGACACTGGTCAATAAAATGGCCTTAGCCCTTCGGGTTGCCTCTAAAAAAGCGCTATTCATCGTTTCTCCTCTCTTATTTGGATTGACCAAACCACGCTCGTCTCGCCTCGATTAGCCCTTTTTCAGGGGCAACAGAGGTGAAGACGAAATGGCAAACACGCCCTAATCATAAATTGTATTTCTTAGGCAAAAAAATACCAGCCAAGTTAATGATCCTGGCTGGTTTTCAAAAAGCGTTTCTAAATGCTAATTAAGCATCCAAGCCTTTTACGATTTGTGCACGAATATCAGCCATTGCACCGACACCATTCACGACAACATAACGTGGTGCGTTATCACCACCTTTTGCTGCTAAAGAAGAATAGTATTCAATTAATGGAGACGTTTGTGAATGATATACACCTAGACGCTTTCGCACGGTTTCCTCTTCATCATCTTCGCGCTGAATTAACAATTCACCCGTTTCGTTATCTTTGCCTGGCACTGTTGGTGGGTTATGAGCAACATGATAAATACGACCACTTGCCTCATGAACACGACGACCACTTAAACGCTGCACAATTTCTTCATCTGGAACGTTAATTTCAACAACAGCACCAATATTAATATTACGTTTTTTAAGCGCTTCAGCTTGAGGAATTGTACGTGGGAAACCATCAAACAAATATCCGTTTTTACAATCGTCTTGCGTGATGCGCTCTTCAATTAATTCAATAATAGTTTCGTCTGAAACCAAACCGCCAGAAGCCATGACTTCTTTGACTTTAAGACCTAAAGGTGAACCTGCTTTAACCGCAGCTCTAAGCATATCGCCCGTTGATATTTGTGGAATGCCATATTTCTCTGTTAGAAACTGAGCTTGAGTACCCTTACCTGCACCCGGTGCACCTAATAAAATTAATTTCATAAACAGATTGCTCCAAATAATATAATTAAAACGAAAATTCTTATGTTTGGTGGCTATTGCTTAACCACAACGTTAGACCAGCCAGTTTAGATAACTTAGTGGTGGTCTTTTCTGTATCTGTAAACCGAGCCCTAAAAAAACGAATACACTTCTACCAATATGCATTAAGGGCTATCAGAAAAGGCGACTTCAGCATTAACCTGCGCCAGGTATTATACTGTTTAACCTACTACGACTACTTTAGTTATCTAGTAAATTAGATTACACCTAGCAATAAACAAAACGCGGCATTATACGTTCAAGATGGTGCAAGTGGAAGCCTAGCGGCATATCGAAGCTAAGTTTAGCAATGATAACGAGAATCGCTACCAAGAAATAGCAGAGAAGGTAATAAGCTTGTAGTTGAAATCTATGCAGCCATATTCGCTATCATGGCATCAAGACTGTGGCATTGTTCAATACAAGCATCTATTAATTGCTGTGCTTGTTCAGCTTGAATGCCTAATTTTTCCAGTAAAGGTGCAGGATCATAGGTAATAGGTTCGTCACCAACACCATGCTGGGCAAGGTAATAATTCGCTAACTGGACCAAGCCAACATAATGTTCATGCGCACCCGAATAGTTTTCCTGGGTATGCTTTAACGCGACGATAATACTTGTTTCAGGAAGTCCCCACATTTTTAAAAGACTCGCACCAATAGAACTATGACCAATAGACATGATGTCTTGAGCGCCACCCATTCCAAAAACCTGCCCTTCGATTTCTAGCATGCTCAATTCAGGGTTTAATTCACGTAAACGGTTTAACATTTTAAATTCTGGTGGAAATAAATGCCCTAACAACAATAAACCGAAATTATGTAATAAGCCTGAAAGATAGGCTTGTTTATCATCAATCAATAAATCTGGCTTAGCCAGTAAGGCTAAAGCCTGCGCCAAAACGCCATTATAAAGAGCATGCTGCCAAAATTTGCTTAAACCAAGCGGGCCATCTTGAGGAATATTAAATGCTTTTGCAGCCGAGATACCCATCGAGAGCTGAGCAACCCGATCAAAACCAAGCACGATGTTAACCGCATCTTTAACTGAGCTGAGCTCACCTCTATAGGCAAATAATGCTGAGCGAGCATAGCGCATTACCTGAGCCGCAAGGCTCGGATCTCGCTCTATCAATTCGGCTAACTGGAAAACATCGGAATCTGGGTCTGAGGTTAAGTGCATAATGCGCACTGCCGTTTCTGGCATCGGTGGCAGTTGATGCAAACGTTGCAGCTTACGCGTAATGCCATCTAAAGTCGTAGGTGCTGATTCTCCTGAATTAGGTGCTGGCAATCTTTCTACAGGATCTGGCCAAACGGCAATATGGCCTTTAACAGCACCCCGCATAGCTAAACGAAAGGCCGTTCCAGGAATTTTCAATAAGGTACTTGAACAACCGCTTGCTGAAAATACAGTTTCATTTTCCAGCATGTCGATATCAATAATAACGGGTAAACCATACGCCATGGCTAAAGCCGGAAAAGCACCCGACTCACAATCTGAAAATAATTTATTAGTCATGTCCTTAGACAAAGTTTGAAAATTTCTACCTAAGGTTTTATTCAAGACTTCGAGATTCAAATCAGCTAAAAAAGGGATCACCGCAACAGCAGGGCCATTTCGATCGATTAAGGCCACACATTTCGCACAAAGTTCTGGTACCGCATTCGCTTGCTCAATCGCTTGGGCAAAGTCATGGCTACGAGGATGATGCACTGGCTGACACAAAATCCCTTTACTATTAATAAATTGGCTTAATTTGGCTGCTATTGGCACTGAGGTCTACTCTTTTCTAGAACGCGTGGGAATTTATTTTCTTCTAAAGTGTAGTCTTTCTCTATGCTTTAGCACGGGAATTGGTCACACAAAGCCGTTATATTATTAAGCATTTTGTTAAGCGGGGTAATCTTTTGTAAGTAGGGGCGGATCTATGTGTCCGCCCGAATAAATCAATATCTCCTCCCTAATAAAAAAATGGGCAGACACGCAGGTCTGCCCCTACTAACCCGTATTTCTTATGCCAGCAGCAATGCCTGCCATAGTAACCTTCAGAGCCATTTCTACACGATTCTTACGCCCATCAGCTGGGGGGCTCGCAGCCTCGTTTTCGCTCGCTAATCTATCACGCCTTAATAACTCTGCCTGTAGATAATGCAAAGGATCAGTATACGGATTACGTACATTGAGAGAGCCCCTTAATTGAGGATTATCCACTTGAAGCTGATCCTGTTTTTTAACTTCATTTACCCGTTCGATCATGTCTAAAAATCGATGACGTAATGTATGCCCCAAGTGCTTCAATTCTTCCGGCACTAACAACTGATCATAATATCGTGCGATACGCGCATCACCTTTGGCAACGACCATTTCTAACATATCAATATGCGTTTTGAAGAAAGGCCACTCGGCAAACATTTCATCCAAGACTTCAGATTTTTCGGAATTCAACATCTCTGCCAAGGCTTCATCACTGCCTAACCATGCAGGCAACATCAAACGAATTTGCGTCCATGCAAATATCCAAGGAATCGCCCGTAAACTTTCCACACCACCATTGGCTTTCCGGCGCGCGGGTCGACTTCCCAAGGCTAATTTTCCAAGCTCCTGTTCTGGTGTCACTGCTCTAAAATACGGTACAAAGTCGGGGTCCTCTCTGACTGTCGCTCGATAAGACTTTAAGGCAGTTGCCGTCATCTCTTTCATCAAAGCGCGCCAGCTTGGCTTCGGCTCTGGCGGAGGCAGCAAACTTGCCTCGATCACCGCGTTCAAATACAACTTAAGACTCTGCTTTGCGACCGTCGGCATACCAAATTTGAAACGAATCATCTCGCCCTGCTCAGTAATTCGAAAACTTCCCGCAACCGAACCCGGAGGCTGTGAAAGAATCGCTCTATTAGCCGGGCCGCCACCACGACCCACTGTACCGCCTCGACCATGAAACAAAGTCAGCTTTACACCATTCGATTTAGCAACCGCAACCAAAGCTTCCTGAGCCTGATACTGCGCCCAAGCTGCTGCCATTTGGCCAGCATCCTTTGCTGAATCGGAATAACCAATCATGACTTGCTGCGCTTTATTGCAATATTCCAAGTACCAGGGGATCGAAAACAGAGCGTCAATAGAATCTTTCGAACCAGACAAATCATCCAAGGTTTCAAATAATGGCACCACGCCAATATTATGTTGGATGCCAGACTCTTTAAGCAGAAGAATGACAGTTAAGACATCGGAAGGTGAACTTGCCATGGAAATAACATACGAACCCAAAGCCTCAGCAGGCTGAGCAGCAACCACTTTACAGGTCGCTAAAACTTCACTCACTTCTTCACTACACGGCCAATTTTGCGGAATGAGCGGACGTTTGTTTTGCAGTTCTTTAATCAGGAAGCTTTGTTTTTCAGTTTCTTCCCATTGAGCAAAATCACCCAATCCCAAGTATTGGGTTAATTCAGACATGACATTCAAATGTCTTTCTGAGTCCTGACGAATATCCAACTTCAACAACTGCAAACCAAAGCACGACGCTCTGCGTATGGTATCCAGCAATAAACCGTTGGCAACGCTATGCATGCCCTTTTCCATCAATGAGCGATAACACATCATTAAAGGTTCAATTAAATCTTCATTTCGTAGTAGTGCATCACCAGGATCTACTAACTCCCCTTTCGCCTGTTTAGCTGACCAATCCAAGGTGGCCAATAGACGATTACGCAGATTCCCCAAAACTAAACGATAGGGCTCATCTCTATTACGATTAAATTCATCCCTAAATGAAGCGGCGGCATTGGTCAGCTCTTCAGAGGCATCCCACATAGACAATTCTTTCGTTAACTCTCTGACATCCCTTAGATATAAATCAGCTGCCATCCAACAACTTAAACTCAAGACCTCTTGTGTTGTTGAAGACGTGACATTCGGGTTGCCATCTCTATCACCACCCATCCAGGATGCAAATTTAATCGGGCTGAAATCAGGAGGTAGGCTATGCCCATACTTCTCTTCTAAGGCAACATCAAAATCTCTTAGGAAAGCAGGCAGTGCATGCCATAAACTATTTTCAACAACGGCAAAGCCCCACTTAGCTTCATCGACAGCTGACGGTCTATCCTGACGAATTTCATCTGAATGCCAAGCTTCACAAACCAATCTATTCAATCGATCCAGAATATCTTTGCGTTCTATGGCAGTCAGATCCTTTCTGTCTTTTGCCGCCAGACATGTACTCATTGCATCGTACTTCATGATCAAAGTACGTCGCGTGACTTCTGTCGGGTGTGCCGTTAGCACGAATTCAATAGATAAATCTTCGAGCAAGGCAGCTAAATCTTCTTTACTGCTGCCACTGTTTTTTAAGCGTTCCAACAACTCATCAAAGGTTTCAAGGCCACTTTCATGATCGGTTCGGTTACGGCGCACACTGTGATACTGCTCTGCAATATTGGCAAGATTTAAAAACTGGTTAAAAGCGCGGGCGACAAAAAACATTTCGTCGTCGCCCAAGTCTTCAAGCAGACCAACAAGTTCTGGACTTGCATCGCCAGAGCTTTCCTCGCGGTCTAATTTAGCCGTCGCACGAATTGCTTCGACCTTATCCAGAAACTCCTGTCCAAGATGTTCCTTAATATTTTGGCCAAGTAATTCACCTAACAAACGAACATTTTCACGCAACTCTGGGTGTAGTTCTGCCATACCATCCTCTTTGTTCATATTTACTTTTAACTCTTAAAAAATGCTCCCTGAGGGTAGCTTTCGCGCCAGATGAGCTAGTCAATTAATTTTAGTAACAATTCCACACAAATCTATGCACGTCAAACTCTCATAGCTTCACTAGACTAAATATACAAAGGTGATTTTTGATATGGACCAAGCTTGGTCTGGCTAATTCCCGCAAAAAAGCACCTTTCTAGACTAATTATTATTAGTCACAGATAAACGCTCATAAAAGGACAATGCCAATGAAAATCAAATCGTTAGCTGCATGTTGGGAAAAACAGGCAAAAGCCACACTAACCTCTGAAGAGTTTGCTTTAAGAATACCACTAGAAGACGCAGCAAAAATTAATGCCTTAACTGAAATGTACCCTAAGCGCGCTCGTAGCGAAATATTGGGCGAGCTTATTTCTGCTGCTCTAGAAGAGCTTGAAACCGCCATGCCTTATGTCTCGGGTGAAAAGGTTATTTCACACGACGAAATGGGTGACCCATTATATGAAGATGTTGGCCCAACACCGGTTTTTATGACTTTAAGTAAAAAGCATCTAAGCTTACTTAAGCAACACGGTAAAAAAGCAGCGAATGCTTAAACAAGACTCAGCTAATAGTTTAAAATTTCAATGATTTAGAACTTAGTAAGCTGCTAATTGACGCAGACCTTAGGCCTGCGTTACATTCAGCTTCATACCAAAAACAATAATATAAACTTTGCTCTCTTACCCTTTAATCACAGATTAATGACAAACAAAAGAAGCAACATACTAAAAGTGCACTAATACTGATGTTAAAACCCTTTTCTCGCATCCGGAGACGCTCAAAGACGCTATTTATAGCTTCCCTTTTATCGATCCCCATATTTCTAAATGCCTCCACCGGCTTCGCTAAAACAGAGCAAGACATCAAAGCGGCCTACTTATACAACTTCATGAAATTTATCACTTGGCCAATAGATGAACATCAAAACCAATTTAACCTATGTGTAATTGGCGATGACCCAGTAACCGAAAAATTGAAAATGCTCGACTCCCGCCCTATTCATAAACAAAGCCTTCATGTTGAACATTTTTATACCTTAAATTCCGATACCACTTGCCATGTTGTTTTTATCGGTGAGTCAGAAAAAAAGTTTACTGAAAAAATTATCAACTTCTACGCAAATACACCGACGCTCACAGTTAGTAGCATGGAGGGCTTTGTTCATAAAGGTGGCATGATTGGTTTTATTACGCTTGGCAACATTATTCGCTTCGACATCAACTTGAAGCAAGCCAAAGAAACTCAACTTTCGATTAGCTCAAAGCTACTTGAATTAGCAAACCAAGTTGAGCAATAACATGACTAACTTTAAAGACCTTCCTATACGTACAAAATTGATTAGCTTTATTATGATTAGTACATTATCAAGCGTCTTTATTATTAGTTCGGTATTTATTTTCCAACGTTATCATTCTTTTAAATTACAAATCACCGATGAATTTTCTGCCATTACCCAAATTATTGCAGACCGAAGTAACGCCGCAATACTCTTTGAAGATGAAAGAGCTTTGGGTGAAATACTTTCTAGCTTAGCTTTACACCCTCAAGTTATATTGGCCTGCACCTATAATTTGGACAATATTTTACTTGCAAATTACACCAGATCCTCGAACCAAGAAGCCTCAAGTTGCCCGAGTAAACCCCGTATCGTCCAAGATCATTTCAGTGAAGCCTATTTCCATATATCAGAACCTATCAATGTGAACGGTGAAATTGGCGGACATATTTATATCCAGGCTTCAACGTCTAAATTAATCAACGAAGTCATTACCACTACACTTTCAGCCTTATCTCTTATAACTCTTATTATCTTATTAGCGTTTAGTTTTGCGCGCTATATACAACGTTTCATTTCCAACCCGCTTATAGAGCTTCAACAAGCCACAAAATATGTCAGCTTAGAACGAGAATCAATGCCAGAAGTAACGAAACACAACGATGATGAAATAGGTGCGCTCGTAGACTCCTTTAACCAAATGATTAAAACCATCGCCAAACAAAATAAAATCATCCTTTCGAATACCGACAACCTTGAACAAGAAGTAAGCATACGCACCAAAGAACTTGCACTCGCCAACAAAGAACTTGAAGCTTTCAGTTACTCTGTTTCTCATGACTTAAAAGCACCACTTCGAACAATTACGGGTTTTAGCTCGGCATTAGAAGAAGATTATGGCGATCAATTAGATGAAACAGCCTTGCATTATTTAAGTCGCGTACGCGCTGGCTGTTCAAAAATGTCTCAACTTATCAGTAACCTGATACAACTCTCTCGCGTCACGAGACTCGAATTGAATAAACAAGCTGTCGATTTAAGCACCTTAGCGAATAAAATCCTCAGTGAATTTAAAAGTGATCATCAAAATCGTGACGTCCAAATTTATATTCAGAAAGAATTACATACCATCGGCGACCCAGTGCTAATCGAAATACTTCTAGACAACTTAATATCGAATGCCTGGAAGTACAGCCAAAAAGTACCCTTAGCTATCATAGAAATTGGCAGCCATGTTCGCTCAGGCAATACTATCTTCTACATTAAGGATAATGGCGCAGGCTTTAACATGAAGTATGCAAACCAGCTATTTAAACCCTTCAATCGCTTACACTCAGCAGAAGAATTTGACGGTACAGGTATTGGTTTAGCTACTGTTTCAAGAATTATAGAACGCCATCTCGGGAAGATTTGGGCAAGCTCAGAACAAAACAAGGGATCGACATTTTACTTCACCTTATTCCCTACAAGCGCCAATAGTATAGAAGATAAAATTAAAACAGTTAATCAGTAAAAAAACTCTAAGTGCTTGATTGTATTTGTACGATTTTATTCTAGACTCAAAATACACTGACAAAAATCACAATTGACAACTCTCTATCTAGGACAAATTTTCTAGACCAAACGTTTTTCAAAGTGAGAGGGTAGTCAACAATAATAGTCAGGAAAAAAGACAGAAAACTACTCAAATATTCGCACAGGTTATGTCGCTTGTGTTTAAGCCGAACACCTAAAGAAAGATTCGTATGTATAATATTTTAATCGTTGATGACTCCGAAG
>TARA_R110001592_G_scaffold363371_2_pt1 | contig 32668 bp, 49 predicted proteins | sample TARA_R110001592 | Tara Oceans TARA_R110001592 (sample SAMEA4398387) | marine metagenome | biome: Polar Biome; feature: [SRF] surface water layer (ENVO:00010504); material: water (ENVO:00002006), including particulate matter (ENVO:01000060) such as... | depth 5 m | reverse complement strand
GGACGTCAAAACCGTTGCACGGTTTCGCCGCCGCTGCGCAAGGCGTTATGCGGAAAGGAGCATTAGTTGAAGTACGAATACCTTGTATTTGACCTTGACGGTACGATTAGCGATCCCAAAGATGGTATCGTGAGATCCGTTAATTTTGCTCTTGAATCGCATGGTTTCGAGCATCGGTCAGAGAACGAAATTTGTACGTTTATCGGCCCCCCTCTTGATGTGGCTTTTTCTTCACTTACCGAATCAAGTGATTCAAAGCTTATATCCTCGCTTATTGCAAAATATCGTGAACGCTACTCTGATATAGGTTACTCGGAAAACAGTTTATACAATGGCATCACTGAAGCGCTCAAAGTTCTCAGTTCTACTCAAGGTATCAAGCTTGGTATCTGCACTTCCAAGCGTGTTGACTTTGCTGAACGTATACTAGAGCTATTTTCACTACGTCAGCACTTTAGTTTCGTAAATGGCGGTGATGTTGGCATAGAGAAATGGCAACAACTTGGTTCACTTATTGAGCAAGGTGAGATCAGTCATCAATCAGTAATGATTGGTGACCGTTATGTAGACTTAACTGCCGCTCACAAAAATCACTTAAAGTCAGCAGGAGTGCTTTGGGGCTATGGATCACACACTGAACTTAGTCAGCATGAACCAGCACACATTTTCTCAAGCCCGTGTGAGCTCGAAGGCCTTGCTGCATAACAAGGTGGTGTTGTTCGCCACTTCGTGGCTGGGACAGCCTACGCGTTGCTTCGGCTGCCCCAAACCACGGCGTTAAATTTCAGGAGAGCACGTGACATCGATCGAAATGTGGCAAGCTACTAAGCGTCGGATCAAATTGATATCCTGTTTAGAAATTGTCTCGCTTGTTATTTGCTTTAGTATCGCGATGAAATTTGGTGGCGAGTACGCCGTTGACCTGGCAATTGCCGCTGTAGCTGCTGTATTCGTGCTACATATTCTAGTTCTAATTCGTTATTGGCGCTGTCCTATGTGCAACAAGGTCCAGCCCTTTTGGGATCAGGGTCACAGGGCGTCGGTAGGTTCGTTAACCAATTGTGCGTATTGTGGTGTGCCCTATGTATAAATTTAACAAGTACAGGTTGTTGGGACGCTCTTACAGCGCGCCCCAACTGTAGGCGTTAAGAGGCCTAGCAAGTGGAGCCAATCTATTATGAAATCGTGACCTATAATGGAGAAATTCTTATTTTGATCACGCTTATCCTATCTATTTGCTCCGTGGGTGTTTATCGCAATGGCCAAAAGGCTTTTGGTTTGGCTGCATTGGTTGCTTCACTGTTGCTCTCAATAGTCTGGCTTTCCAGCTACTTTAGTCTACCTGCGTTCCAACCAAACGACGGAACTGATTTTCGTCAGATCAAACTAGACAACGTGCGCTCGTTCCTGCTTTACGTCTTAATGCTTGTCAGCGTTTCATTTATTGCTATAGGGGTATGGGCTCGTGGGCCTCTTAACAAGTAAGGGTTGCGGACGGCCTAACGGCCGCCTCAACCTTAGGCGTTATGTGAGTTAGCAAGAGTTTCCCTGAATGCTAAATATAAAGAAAAGAATAAAGTTAATCGAAGAGTTTCTGCTCGACGACACGGCCCAAAGTCTGACTTATGCTGCATTGGAATCAAGACTTACACTGGAGTACCTGTGCTATGAAAGATTTAAATCAGTATACGCATATCTTTCCTTGAATGATTTGAAGAATTGGCAGCCCAAACATGTGGTGAAGCAAGTTTCAGAGGAAATTGATCCGCATATTGCAGAGGAATTCACACTCTCTATTGCGAAGGAATCTACTCCCTCAACGTCGCCAACCACGCTAGAAGAATTTGAAGCAATGGAATATCTGCCAGTAGGAACTCAGTCCGCGCTAAACTTGAAGCAGATCCACAGATTGTGGAATGGTCTTTCGAGCGTGGCTTTACACATACCAGTTCCATCGATTGGCACGGGCCAGTTACAGATATATCAAGACAAGGAGAAAATTAGGAAAAAGGTCGAATCTACTATTAATCTTCTTTCCAAGATCGAAGGCAATCTATTGATGTCAGGGCCTTTTAGTGAAGTATTCAGCTTCGAATGCCTGGCCTGTGGTATGACGGCGAAGCGACCTCTGAAGAGCCTAGAGGCACCAACCGTTGTGAATTGCATCAATCCAAATTGCATAGAAAGCTACGTTCTTACCCCAAGCGAAGAGGCAGAAGATATTGAAATCACCAGACGAGTCATCAGGTTTATGTGTGAGGGCTGTAATGATGAGCTGGAAGTTCCTAGTAGCTACTTTCGAGACCTTAAGTTTGAGCAGCAGCTAGACATTAAATGTGGTTCCTGCGAATCACGCCTGCGAGTGATAATGAGGCCGTTGGTGAAAGTGCTTGATAGCGAAGATTCACATAACAAGCAAAAGCAGGCGGACGCATAAATGCGCCGCTGTTTTGAGCGTTATGTTTCGGGAGTGAGGTGAACGTCAAAGCAAAATTTCTTGTGATCGCAGTTCTTGCTGGGTTCGCCGGCTACTTCATTAGTGAGTTTAATTCCGGGATTCAGCCGAACCATCGGTGGGTGAAAATTTACAATAAGTCGACTTGTGAGCTGAACGCCGCTAGCGTGATTTTTCAAGACCACACGGTAACAGTATTATCCGAGCAAATGAGTTCTAGCGTATATCCATATGGCAGTTCGGAAGCAGATATACATATTCCAGTGTTCGCGTCAGTTGGTGGGAAGTACCGCATCAAGCTGCAATTCGAGGATTGCCTCGAGAGAGTTGGAGAACCACAAGAGTTTAAGCCGGGTCTAATCGTTGAGGTTTGGGTAGAAAAGGGTTCAATTAGCTATGGAGCAAGGTAAAAAACATAACAAGAACCGGCAGTGCGCCCCTGCGGGGCCGGACGCCAAAACCTACGCTTCGCTTCGGCTCTGGCGCCGCTGCGGTCAGCGTTACGCGTCTTGACGAGTGTTGCGCAACACGCTACACTTTTCACATGATCAAGTCCTTCAAACACAAAGGGCTCAGAAAGTTCTACGAAACTGGTAGCAAGCAGGACATACAAGCCCAGCAAGCTCCTAAGATTCGTATGCAGCTTGCCGCCCTAGATTCAGCCCATGACATCGAAGACCTTGATATCCCCGGTTACCGGTTGCATCAACTAAAGGGCGACCGGAAAGGCATTTGGTCGATTTCCGTAAGTGGTAACTGGAGAATTACCTTTGAATTTGGTGACGGCAATGTCTATATCGTCAATTATGAGGATTATCACTAATGGCTATGCACAACCCTCCACATCCAGGTGAGTTTATTCAGGCGACCTACATGGAGCCGTTTGGTCTTAGCTGTCGTTATTTGGCGGAGCAGCTAGATGTAGCGGCATCCACGCTCAATCGAGTTCTGAAGAAGCAAAGCGGTATTAGTCCCGAGATGGCGCTGCGCCTTTCCAAGGCATTGGGCCGCAGCCCTGAAAGCTGGCTAACCATGCAGGACGCATATGATCTCTTCCAAGCGAAGAAGGGCGTAAAACTTAATCGCGTCCAGCGGGTCAGTCTTGATGCCGCGTAACAAGGTCGGCCAAATGGGACGCGCAAACAGCGCGCGCCCATGCCGTCGGCGTTATGGCTCTACAGCTAGAGAGATCTTATGAAGTTAGGCGTTCTACTTTTCGAGGGGTTTGAATTGCTGGATGTTTTTGGTCCGCTTGAAATGCTTGGACAAATTGATGAGCTATCCATTGAGATGATTGCAGCAGAAATCGGTGCAGTAAATTCTACTCAAGGCCCTGCGGTGCTGGCCCAAGAGACATTATTAAGCAAGGCTTGCTATGAAATCATCTTAGTTCCTGGCGGCATAGGAACACGGAAAGAAGTAGAGAATACCGAGATCATTAAATGGATTTCAGAGAAAGCATCAAAAGCCAGATATATTACTTCGGTTTGCACAGGCAGTGCTTTGCTTGCAAAAGCTGGAGTACTTGATGGAAAAAAGGCGACTACTAACAAACTAGCATTTTCTTGGGCATGCTCTCAAGGACCGAAAACACAATGGGTCGCAAAAGCGCGCTGGGTACAAGACAGCAATGTATTTACCTCTGCAGGCGTATCGGCCGGTATTGATATGTCTTTGGCCTTAATTAAAGAAATTTGGGGTGAACTTAAAGCTAGGTCAATAGCAGACTGGGCTGAATATCAATGGAATTCAAATCCCAATGATGATGTTTTTGCGGCAAAACATGGCCTATAGCAAAAGCCATAACAAGCGCATCTTGCGTCAGCCACTACGTGGCTTGGACGGTTTTTTCGCTCGTTCCTCGCTACAAAACCGCCGCAAATGCGTGCGTTAATTGCCCCCTTGCCTCACACCAAGTGATAGAATAGTATCACTTCTATGAAAACTGAATTAGTGACAACATTGAAGCGTCAGGCGACCAAAATCCTGTCAGAACTTCACAAATCCAAGGAGCCTGTGCTTATTACAGAGCATGGAAAGCCTTCCGCCTATCTCGTTGACTTTGAAGATTTCGAGTCCCAGCAGCGCAGAATGCAGATTCTGGAAGGAATAGCACGCGGCGAGTCTGCTGCAATAGAGGGCAGGACTTGTGGCCACAAAGAAGCCAAATCCAAAATGAAGAAATGGCTGAGTTAATCTGGACGGAACCAGCTTTATCGGACCTAAATGAAATTGCAGAATACATCGCGCTTGAAAACCCTCCAGCGGCTCGCGCGTTGGTACAGCGAGTGTTCTCCGCCGTCGAACGCCTTGAGCGACATCCAGCCTCTGGCAAAATCCCAGCAGAACTTGAAGGCAGCCGCTATCGCGAGGTGATATGTGGCCCCTGTCGCGTATTTTATCGTCACTCCAAAAGACGGGTACTCATAGTCTACGTTATGCGAAGCGAACGTGAACTTCGAAATTTCATTCTTGAAGCCCGCAATGATCGGGGCAATTAACAGCACAAGCAGGCAGACTGGCGTTAGGGGCTCCTACCGCCCCAAGATCCACCTCTTGCCATAAGTGTCTTAGTGGTATATTTTCTATACCATTATGAAGTTTCAGTATGACCAAAGAAAAAGTGCCTCCAATCTCAAAAAGCAGGGGATTGATTTTGAGCAGGCCCAATTTCTTTGGGATGATCCGAACTTGGTGGAATTGGCAGCGAGGTCTGACGATGAGGCAAGGTCAATCGTGATTGCTCGCTTCAATCGCCAATACTGGTCAGCCGTATTTACATATCGAGATGACGAGATTCGATTAATTTCGGTCAGGCGATCTCGCAAAGCTGAGGTAGAGCTTTATGAAAGCTAAAGATTTCGACAAAAAATTCGACCAGGGCAAGGAAGACATAATTGATGACCTGGATATTTCCAGTCTCAAACGGCCGAATCAAACACCGCGACGAGTTAACGTGGATTTTCCCGAATGGATGATCTCCTCTCTAGATAAAGAGGCGGCAAGACTGGGAGTTACTCGACAATCCATTATCAAAGTCTGGCTGGCTGAACGACTTGAACGCGGCCCTAACAAGTAAAGGCTGCGGACGGTTTCACCGCCGCAGCTTTAGGCGTTAAGTGGCACTGAAATGTCGCTCAATGAACTATTGTCTGATGAACCATTTGGCTACCGAGCGACTAAAAGTGGTCTCGTGCAGATATCCTATCAAGGAAAGACTGTGACCACTCTTAGCGGTCAAAATGCATCACGATTTTTGGCGAGGGTAAGCTCTGCGGACTCACAATCGGCGCAGCTTGTGATGGCTAAGGCGACCGGTCATTTCAAGCATGGAACCGAGCGTGTTTCAAAAAATCGCACTAAAAGTTTATGAGATCACAGACGAGGGTTGATCTAATGTGCCATCTAACAAGTCGAGGCTGATAGACGCTTCGCGCCACAGCCCGAAGCGTTGGTTGCCAAGATAGTGTCGTGCTATGAATATTAAAACTGTATTAGATGAGCTTAAATTTGCTGATGAAACTGCTCAGATGGTCTGCTTGATTCCCAGCGCAGGCATAAGATCTAGAATATACGTGGTTGGGCAAGTATTAGAAAATATGCCTGGCGTGGTGCTCGGAGATAGGGAACCCCATCTCCGAGAGAAAACGGTCGGCATTTTTAGGGAAGAGCTAACAACCTTTGGCGCTCAGTTCGCTGAAAATGATTTCCTTATGGAATCCACTCATGAGATTGACGAAAAGATTTATGAGCTTCGGTATTATAAATTAACTCATATTGAAATTGAGGCCGGAGAGGTTGTGCTTTACTCTCAAAAGGGTGAACTTCAAGAGTTAAGAGAAACTCATCATGAGCTAGAATGTGAGTAAAGAAACTAACAAGCGCATGTTTCGGACAAATTTTCGCTGCGCTCCAGTTTTCCACAAATGCGAGCGTTAACTGGCCTAAGAGGAGGCATGCCATGGAAAAGTGGATTACATTCTGTTTGGTGGTTGTAGGACTAATAAATATTGTCCCTGTCATGGGTGTCATCTCTGCCCAAAAGTTGGAGTCGGCCTATTCCGTTACCCTTGTAGGAAATGACCTGGCAATTTTGTTACGTCATAGAGCCTTACTTTTTGGTATTTTGGGGGCCTTTATTCTCTATTCAGCATTCAGTCCATTTCACCAGTTAGCAGCTATGATCATGGCCGGGGTTAGTATGGTTGGCTTCGCAATACTCGTACTGGGTACTGGCGGGTATAATGAGGCTATTTCTAAAGTGCTATTCATCGACATTCTGGGTATTTTGTTTTTGGTCGCAGCTGCGGTATTAAAGTACGGAGTTAAAACCAGTTAACAAGTACCGGCTGTACGCCCCTTCGGCGCTCGGACGTGAGAGACTTCTACGCGGTTTCTGCGCGGCAGCAGTAAGCGTTAGCTAGCACAAGAAACCAGCAAATACACCTCGGATAGAGACAAGTGGCATGATCACAACCTTCTTACGCTGGACAAGACATCTTCTCGCTGCCGCGCTCTTCTGCACCCTGGCATTCACCACTATCGCGCGCGCTGTGGACATGTCGCCGCCTAAGATTCTGGTCATTGTCTCGAGTGAGAGCACACTCCATTTGCAGGACGGCAAGACCTACCCGACTGGCTACTATTTGAACGAACTTACAGTTCCTGTCCGAAAGCTGATGGATCGGGGATATGAAGTAGTCTTCGCCAACCCGGCCGGCAACGCTGCGGCAATGGACAAGCGCAGCGATTCGGCAGACCATTTCGGAAACGATCCTGAGATCTATGAGTCTTATCGCCAGTTCCATGATGGCCTTGCGGGGCTCAAGAGCCCGGAGAGGCTTTCCGCAGTGATTGAAAAGGGTCTCGACCCCTATGCGGGATACAAGATGACGATCTTTTCAACTGCAGAGGAGCAAGTCGCCGAGGCAACAGCACTTGGTGGAAAAGTTCGTTTCTACCCAGATGTGGCTCTAATTGCCGCCGATGGGAAAGTGGAGCCAGGGGAGCTTTGGTCCCCGCACGTTGTGGAGGATCGAGAGCTCATCACCGGTCAAAACCCAGGCTCAGACATTTTGTTATCCGAAGCGCTCGTGAACGCAATCGAGGCGAATAGATAGATCATAGGGTCAGGTCTCCCTTTCCCCTGAAAGTTGATCTAAGGGAAATGGGAGACCTTACCCCAGTTGATTTGAAAGGATTTTTAGAAATTCTACAATTTGCACACTGAGCCGACGTGATATAAAAACTGGTCTTATTTTGTAGCTGTTATGAGTCAAGGTCGATATAGATGCTACGACGACTATTTGGAAAGTACCGGGGAGCCAAGCTCTATCTTGGAAACGTGACCGTTGTTCCTCGAAAAGACGTGAAACGTCACTTGGACGAGTGGGGAGTTTTTGGGAGAGTTGGACGTACCGCTAATATGGAGGCCTAGAGTGGAAGTTGCATCGAGACTTTTTGAAATCAAAACGGGTAAGACTCTCGATACTTTCACGTTTTCTGCCAGAATGAGCTGGCGAGACTACTTTTCGCGGGCTTTTACTTGGAGGTTCCTTTTTAGATTTAGGCCTATGTTTAGTTCGACTGATATTGAGAAACTACTAAACCAGGCTTGCTACGACCTGATAAGTGACATGAGGAAAGTTGCGTGACTCATAACAAGACGCGGCAGATCGCAGGCTTCGTGAGCTGGACGACCTACTGCGTAGTCCGCCCCTGCGCTGGGCGCTATGTGGCCAAGCTAATCCGTGCGGTTCAGATTACGTTTCGCCAGCAGTAATGCACATCGTCATACTGCTAATCGTTGTAATTGCGGCAATCACTTTCTTGCTAATGAACAAGCGAAAATACGTTGAACCTACCGACCTCTCCTCTCTTGATCTCCGCGATTTCAAAGATGCCATCGCTGCACCTAAAGCGATTTCCGAAGGTCAGATACTTGCCTGGTCAATTTGCTTTCTCGAAAATAATCCAGAGCTCGACTTAGCAGGCATCACCAGTTTTCTGCAGAAAAAGTGGGGAATTGCTTCGAATACCTCTTCCGATGACTCTTCAGTACAACGAGTTGTCACATTTGGCAATGTGAGACTCACTTTCGAGCCTATTTTAATGAAATCTGGATCATTACTTCCTGATCAACTCATTCCTGGCGGAACAACATGTGTCCCCGAGCAACAGATTGGTTGCATTCTAGTTACAGCCTCGACGCCAACGGGTGGAGCTGCAGCATCCCTTGGCTTGTCCCAGGCGATCTTAGCGCTTTTGGCTACCTGTAGGCAGGTTAGCGGAGTTTATTGGATGTCTTCCGAGCTGATCCTAAAAAGGAGTGTTGCAGAGCGCAAATTGACGACAAACTACAAAAAATTTGAATGGCCTGTTGATGTTTGGATTTCTTCACACGCATTTAAAGATGAAAGTGGAGCAGTCATAGGCTATACCGTGGGTTTGGGTAAAATCGGAGGGACAGATTTCGAAGCAGTGAATGCCAAGGAGTCGCCAAAGGACCTAGAAGATCGACTAGACGGTGTTGCTCGCTATGTGGTCAATCATTTTGGTCAGATCCAAAATGGAGATACGATGGGCGTGGATGAAAAAGAGAAGATACGCTTGAAGAAAACTCCTTCCGAAACAATACATCGAGGATGGGTTTTTCAACTTCAGTATGAACGCTCTTGATCTGTGTGGGATCACGTATATCGGCGACCGTTTGGATCTATACCAATAAAGTGCATCCAGTTACGGATTATGAGAGTGGTGAGTTATGCCACATTGCATGCAGTTGAAGCCATTCCTCCGCCTTCGGCCCCGATATTCGGGCGCAGCAACCTGCCAGGCAAAGCGCGTTGCGATGCTTAACGATTTGATGAAGTATGGCAAAATATAAAATCACTTTAAGAGGTCAGTTGCCAAAGATTTAGGGAGCATACCCACAGCTGACGTCAAGCGCATACTGGAAAGTATCGATACCTTAGCAGATAATCCGAGAGCAGAGGGTTACGTCAAACTTTCTGCCCAGGAACGATACAGGGTGGGGCAGGGCGTTTACCGTATCGTCTATGAAATACGCGAAGAGTCACTAATTGTGCAAGTAGTTAAAGTGGCGCCGAGATCATTAGTGTACAAGGGCAATTAGCAAAGCCATTTTGCGGACAACTTGCAGTTGCCGCAAATGGCGGCGCTAGCGAACGGGATTAACTATGACTGGCGAGAGGAACTTAGGGACATTAGTAGCATCTATGTCCCCAGCTCTAATGGACGGGGATTATGTATTTTGCACGTTCCAGGATGCTCTATATGGGGATTACTTGGATTTAGAGCCAATAGTTTCAATCAGAGAGTCAGAGGGACTTACATTAGTCGTCCCTAAAAACAAAGCCGATAATAAAAGCTTGAGTTATGAATCAGTCTTCAAAGGGATCACGTTAAGTGTTCATTCTAGTCTTGATGCAGTTGGGCTGACCGCGGCATTCTCTAGTAAACTCAGCGAACATGGAATTAGCGCAAATGTAATCGCTGGTTACTACCATGACCATATATTTGTTCAAAAGGAACTTGCGGATAAGGCCATTGAAGCACTTAATGAACTTGCTCGCTAATAGAAGCATGCTGGCGGACACAAAAAAGCTGGGCCGCTGATGCGGGCATTATGCAACCCTGTCGATAGTGTTCGATAGATCAAGAGCTTGGGACATTCAATTGAAGCTTATAGATATCTCAAGATGTAAAGACATAGTAGCTGTAGTTCTTCTTACTTCACTTGCCTTGACTGGATGCGATAGTTCATCTGAAGACACATCCAATCCAGGCACTAGTAAAGAAATGGTTTTAGCTAGAAAGGGGTTGGATATTTCTCTATTTGAAAAGGGCGCCTTTATCAAAGAGCCTGAAGTAGTAGATTGTGAAACAGTCGCAGGTACAAAAGCTACTTGTTATAAATTGATCACCTCGGGCGGCCCTGCAGGGCGTGATCCAGGCCATTTTTGCCCCCGAAACATTTCCGACGGTGCAGATGTATCGGGTACCTGGTTTAGTAAGGAAGGCGAAGGAGATCTAGTCGATTTAACGGGTGCATTCATTGCAAGCCTGGCGACATACTACAATAATCCAAATTGGCAACTTTACGATCCAGAAACAGGAAATATACGTTATACCGCTACCAAAGAAGCTTGTCTGGGCGCTGCAAAGCCTGACGTCGAAGAGCAATACAAGCAAAATTTTATTGAGTGTGAGATGGCTTATCTTGATGGCCACTTCTCTCGCACATATTTTATACCTACCAATCCGATACCTGCAGATAGTCCCGAGCGTATTCGCACCGTTGGTATTGCACTTGATGGGGCTGAACTTTCGGGGCAGGCCCCAGTTGATGCGATTCTAGGCAGCTATACAATCGCTGCATTTGACGACTGTGGTGGTCACATTAATGAACATCAGGGATACCCCTACCATTCTGCAGCAGGGTGCACGGATAGACTTATCATCGATGACGCATATGCACCATTGATAGGTTACGCTGGCGATGGTTACGCCATCTATGCTTTGAAAGACGCTAAAGGTAAGGAGGCAGAATCACTTGATGAATGTCGTGGCACAAGTGATGCAGTAGATTTTTGTGCAAAATGATGAGAACCCTTGCTATTTCAATTATTTTTTTCATGCTACCTATGACGGCTTATGAATCATACAAAGCATTCATTGTTGGCATCTGTGATCCAAAATTTGGATGCAGTGGAGCTTTTGAATTGGCGATACTCATCAGTGCAGCATTCTGTGTAATATCAATGCTTTCCATGGTAGCAGTAAGGTTAATGTCAAAGGCCAATATGCTAAAATCGCCTTTCTTATTGGTAACAATACTTTTGGGTAGTACGCACTGGTACATTCTGCGAATGGAATTCTTACAATCGACATCCATCACAGTATTTTTCTGGCTAATAATTTCGGTCTTTGCATATTCATTAGCGATATTGGTGTCAAAAAATATAACAAAAAAAACTATTGAACGCAGTAATGCTGCGCCAATGCTTTAGGCGCTAAATGCCCGTAATTGCGAAATTTGGTGCGTTGACTATTACTTCTCTTAGACGGCGTATGCCTGTCGCCCGCTACAGCAAGCTTTAGCAGCATGAGATCCGAATGACACCAGGAATTAGTGTAGTCAAACAGGCAAAAATTTCCCATAAAGTACATGAGTATATTCATGACTCATCAGCTGCATCTTATGGCTTGGAGGCCGCTGAAAAATTGGGCGTGCCCGAGGCCAAAGTTTATAAAACATTAGTCGTTAGTCTCGATAACAAAGAGCTGGCTGTTGGAGTAATTCCTGTTTCATCTATGCTAAGTATGAAGCTCATGGCAAAGGCTGCTGGGGCAAAGAAGGCGACAATGGCTGCTAAATCTGATGTTGAGCGTTCCACTGGTTACATATTGGGTGGTGTGAGTCCGCTTGGTCAAAAGAGGCGGCTTAAAACCATCCTTGACTCGTCGGCCAAAGATCAGCCTGTAATCTATGTAAGTGCTGGTCGCAGAGGGCTGGAAATTGAATTGGACCCTGATGATCTAGTAAAGTTGGTTAATGGAGAGTTTGCTGAAATATGCCAATAGATTCACTTATACTAATCACGAGCAAGTGGCGCAAAAAATCGGCGCGCCCACTGTAGGCGTTGTACGGGTGAAACAAGCTTATGATTGAATGGCTGCTTCGAGTCGAGGCTTCGTTGGAAAAGGCACTTGAGATTGCTGAGAGGGGAGATGTGCCTCGGGAAAATCTGTATATGTTGGTTCCTATTCTATATTCTGAAGAAATGCATACCAATAACGAAACTTTGCTTAGGGAGATAGCAGATACCAATGAGAAACAGGTTCAGTATGAGTGGTCTGTTGATGCAGAGTCAAAGTTTCAATACAAATTTCACTATGTTTCCTCGTACCTGTTTAGCTTTGTAGTGGCTGGAAAAATGGATGAGAAAAAATACGACCGAATCATGGGCTATGTAACTGCAAGAATGGATATTTTTTCAAGCGATTACGGTGTTGATCCGTTGGGGTAGGTCTTTGCATCTTCTCTCTGCTAAAGTCAGCTTTTCTCCCATAGGCACTATTTCTGTACTATGTTTCTAAGCGCGAAGATCACATCACTTAAGAGACGTATACAGGCAGATGCTCCGCACTGGCGTTCCTGCTGGCATTGTTGGGCTATTTGGAGGTCGTAGATGGCTATTAGCGAATTCGAAATCCGACGTGTCGAGAAATTGGCTTCCGACTTTGTTGACGCGCATAGGCCTCCCGCCCACGTCAGGCCTCAACTCGATATTGGATACCGCTTATCCGGTCAGAGCCTTGAGTTTTTTGAGATACGACCGAAGTGGGACAAACCGAGCGAAATATTGGAGCAATCTTTCGCGAAAGCTACCTTCGTAAAGAAAAACAGAATCTGGAAGCTCTACTGGATGCGCCAGGACTTGAAGTGGCATTCCTATGAACCCGTGGCGGAGGCTGGGACGCTGGAGGAGGTTCTCGCTGTTGTGTCAGAGGATGCTTTTGGGTGTTTTCGTGGATAGTTACAATAAGAAGTACGGTCAGTGCGCTCCCTCCGGTTGTCGGGAAAGCATGAGTAGATATATCTTGCCTGGGAGAAGCCCTTAGGGCTATCAAACAATGCATAAAATTATAGGTATATTTTTCGCGATAACTTGTTTTGCTACATCTGCTGTATCCAACAGTATTATGGGTGCCGGCGTATGGTTCTGGGTAATAATTGCCACTGGGTGCATTGTTGCATTCAGTCAGTTTTTCCCAAAGATCCGGGGGCCCGGATCCGGTTTGGCAATGCTCCTTGGTTTTGTATCAATCTTTGCAATATTATTTGGTATGGTCGCCGCTACCATAGGCGGCTCCTTCAAAATGGATGATAGCTCCGCACTTTTACTGTTTCTGTTCTTTATTGTCGCGGTGCTGGGGTTTGTCTTGGCCAGCCTTTATAAAAGATCTATCCGCACCAGTGATGGTGGCAGGGTATAACTGTTGCGCTATCTCATTCTGTGCGGTCGCTCCCAGGCATGGATGCCTGCACTGCGTTGCTGCAACCTATTTTCTGTCATTATTGCCGCTTCAGTATTTTACTTCTATGCTTTAAAGCAACAGGGTGATTGGGGAGCAGCACCGGAACAATGGCAATTTGTCATGTCATCTACGTTAGTACGGCTACGGAGACACTATCCGTGGGGCAGCTTTCGGAATTACTGGATGTCGCAAGACGCAGGAACGAAAGGCTTGGTCTAACAGGGCTCCTTCTTTACTCTCATGCGAGATTCATGCAGGTTCTTGAGGGGCCTGAGCCGGCAGTGATAGAGGTTTTTGGGTCAATTCAGAAAGACCCCAGGCACAAGAATATTGATACTCTACGGTTTGAAGGCAAAGAAGGCAGAGATTTTCCGGACTGGCGAATGGGCTTCAGAAACTACACTGATGCAATAGAAACCCTTCCGTTTGTGTCACGTTTTTTGGATCCCGATTTTGATACCAGCAAATTTGATGACGATGCAAATGACGCCTATCGCGCACTTCTCGCCTTTCGGAACGCGCATGACGACTAAGGGGGGTAGCTTGTCGGGCTGGTTCCTCGCTGTGCCTCGAGCCGGCTCGAAAAAGTTACTCTAATAGTTCATGCGAAGCATCAGCATGATACTGGGCACAAAAATTGCCGGTGTTATAAGTCACAGGGGGTGTCACGCATAAGGAATATCCTTGCGGGTTTAATGATTATACAGCTCATTATCACTGTCTTTGTTTTTGATGCGGGTGGTTTTGCTCTTAGTGTTGTGGGGCTGGGGTCGGCATTTATTTCTGCACTTTCCGTGGGAGGCTGGGCGGTTATCGATGGAATTCCCTTTGGTATACGGATATTTGGTTGGCCGTTCACGCTGGGGGCTGTTTTTTCTGGGGTGATTCTAGGTGTTGGGCTTGTTAAGCACAGTAGACTATATGGGCAGGCAATGGCGGTTTTAGCTGTCGCCGCGTTGGTCTTTCTCGGGATAATGGCTTTAGGTCAGGGCGGATGAAAAGCAGTTGTAGTAAGCAACGGCTCGAGGATATGATCTATTGGGAGTAGACCATGGTCGATCAAATAACACATCCATTGCTTTGTCAGGTTTTCCTGGCGGGGTATGAGCAAAGAGAACGAAACTATGGACCATAAGATAGCTGACGGCATCTACGCTCAGTTCGCAAAGTGTTTCAATGCCAGAGATATGGAAGGACTACTAGACCTCTATGAGGCGGACGCCGTATTTGTGCGCGGCCCCGGAGACCATGTTTCCGGGCGTGCTTCTATACGCGAAGCGTTGCAGGAATTCCTGAATACCGGAGGGCAGATATCATTCAGGACCCGACACGCAGTACAGTGCGGAGATATCGCCCTGTTGGGTAACGAATACACCTTGCAGGGTACCGATGCCGATGGTGAAGCGTTCACTATGTCCGGAAACACCTCGGAGGTCCTCAGGCGTCAAGCGGATGGCCGGTGGTTGTATGTTATAGATCACCCTGCAGGAGCCCTGGATTGAACGAGAAACGAATTCCGTGCCCCGGTATATGGTGCCCGGCCACAGCAAGGAACCCAGTATGAATACGATGACACCCACGGAGTGGCGAAGCTTTCTGCTCGCTGGCCCCCGCACTGCAAAGCTTGCGACCGTAAGGCCAGACGGCAGGCCTCACGTGGCTCCGGTATGGTTTACGCTAGACGAAGATGACCTCATCTTTATGACCATGGCTAACACCGTCAAAGGCAAAAACCTGCAAGCTAACCCACAAGTAGCGATCTCGGTAGATGAGGAGAAGTTCCCCTTCGCCTTCGTCCTGGTGGAAGGTGCTGTCGAGTTGCAATCCCTTCTGCCAGGTGAACTACTTCCTTATGCCACACGCATCGCTGCGCGATACGTTGGCGACGAGCGTTCCGAGTCTTACGGACAACGCAACGCCACAGAGGGTGAGATCCTTGTTCGTGTGCCGCTTACCAGGGTTATTGCCCGCAAAGGTGTGGCGTCGTAGAAAAGAATGTTAATCGCTGGTTCCCAGGCGATTATGCATGGGGCTGCAGGGTGGCATTTTTACGCTAGAAGCCCATCAAGGTGTGCTATTTACCCATGAAATAACCCATGTGAATATCCGGGAACGATTTGGCTATCTCGCCGAAATTGCGTTGCCAGCATGGAAGAAGGAGGGCGTAGCCGATTACATAGCCCAGAGTGGCTCTTTCCAGGGCGCAGGCAATGGTCTTGTACTGTCTCCCGGCGTAGCAGTGAGCAAGTCATTTGAGTACTATCAATATCGAAAAGTCGCGGCCTATGCTCTTGAGGACAAGGGGCTATCAGTTGAGGAATACTTTGGGGGGAATTATGACTACGCAGAGCTGTTGGCTCAGGCTATCCGGGCCCGGAGTAAGCCGGGGCCAGCGGCGGAATTGTTGCTCCCCCAGCCTTGATGTTCGGCTGCGTAGTGTTGGCATTATGAGGTCGCTATGGCAGTAATACTGATGCCCTTACCCAGGCAAGACTTTGATCCGACAGAGGCCGCCGTGCCCTGGTTCGAGCTTAATCGGCGCGGCCATCAGGTCTGTTTTGCAACACCGCAGGGGGTTATGGCAGAGGCCGATCCGCGGATGGTACAGGGCTTGGGGCTGGGCCTCTGGAAATCTCTTTTGCGTGCAGATGTAAATGGCCGTACCAAATATGCTGCAATGATAGAGGATCCAGAATTCAAGCAACCCTGGAGTTATGAGCGTGCTCTGTCTGAGCCTATTGATGGACTTATCCTGCCTGGTGGTCATGCCCAGGGAATGCGTGAGTATCTTGAATCTGCAGCTATTCAGGACATAGTCACGAAAGCTTTTGAACGCGATATCCCTGTTGGCGCGATTTGTCATGGGGTGATCGTAGCGGCGCGGTCAAAGCTCAAAAGCGGGCGCTCCGTGCTTTTTGGCAGAAAAACCACAGCGTTGACACAAAGTCTGGAGCTGACGGGGTGGATACTTACTGCAGCCTGGCTTGGTAACTACTATCGAACCTATCCGCAAACGGTGCAAAAGGAGGTCGCTTCTGTGCTGGCCGATGTCGCTGATTTTGAAGCCGGCCCTCCGGCATTTCTTCGGGACAGTCCGAGTCGCTTGGGCCGGGGGTTTACCGTTCGCCACGGTAATTATTTGTCCGCGCGCTGGCCAGGTGATGCACATCGTTTCGCTGTAGATTATGCGGATATGCTGTGATGTGCGGTGGCAATTCGAAGGGCATTAAATGCGGCGAAAGAGACTTACCAGAAGTGAGTGTTTAGTATGAACTGGGCAGTATTCGGGACTATCTTTGCTTCAGTCTTTATTGCGGAACTGGGGGATAAAACTCAATTGGCAACCATGCTGTTCGCGGCAGATAAAGATGTGAGCAAATATACTGTGTTCCTTGCCGCGTCCGCGGCACTCATTGTCGCTTCAGCTCTGGGTGTACTGGCGGGTAGCTTGCTTGCAGAGTACATCAATGAGAAATATCTGCATTACGTCGCAGGTATCGGTTTTATCGGGATAGGTGTGTTTACTTTGTATAAAGCATAGGGCTCATAACAAGGCCTGTTGAGGATGACACTTTTGCGCCAAGCGATTATTTGGCTCCAGCACACGGCCTGGGAAAAGCCATAAGCTACTGGCTCAGGAGAAACATGTATTACTTTGCATACGGTTCCAATATGTCTATAGCGAGGCTGCGAGCACGCGCCCCAGGTGCTGTTTCACTTGGTTGTTACGTCCTCTGGGAACATGATTTACGGTTTCACAAGTCCAGCGACGATGGTTCGGGGAAGTGCGATGCGTATTTCACTGCTAATTGCGAAGATTCTATTTACGGCGTGTTGTTTAATCTTGATGCTGGCGACAAGTCAGCCCTGGACAGGGTTGAGGGGCTTGGCTACGGTTATGATGAAAAGAAAGTGACAGTCATCGCCGGTAGCGGCGCACAGGTGACCGCAGCAACCTACATAGCCACTCACATTGATGAGTCCCTGGGCCCGTATGCCTGGTACGCAAATCATGTGCTCGTTGGCGCGAGAGAGGCGGCTCTTCCCGGAGACTATATTCAGAAGAAAATCGAAGCGGTAGCAACGGTGGAGGATTACGATAGGGAAAGAGATGCGCGGCAGCGTGCAGTGCACAGTTAGCAACAACAGGCGAAATTTGCCCAGCGAGGTAGGGTGTCGGGAGGCATAGAGGTATATGAAGAAGCTGAAGAATGAAAAAGAACTGGTGAAGAAAGCTATCGACCAGGGAATGAAGTATGGCGAGGAGCGAGGCGTGGTGGAGTTTGAGGCCACAGATTCTGCCGCAGATAAAATAGAGTATATTTATCGTTTGCTGGTGCATGACAAGGTTATCCAGCCGATACCGCAGGATCAAATTTCCCAGGTTGCGATGAAGCATAAACTGGCGATCTGGGCCTCTAAACTGAAGTGACATGGCTGTGGCCGAACATTTTGCAGAGGGCTTTGAGTAAGTTTTATGAGCAGGGTTTTGATACTGGGGAATTCGGGGTCTGGAAAATCCACCCTGGCGGAGAGAATTTGTGCAACTGAAGGCCTGGCGCACCTGGATCTCGATACACTGGCATGGCAGCCCACTTCACCGCCCCAGCGGCAGGAACTGAGTGTATCCGCAGGGGCTATCGATGACTTTATGGCGTCGAATCACGGCTGGGTGATAGAGGGTTGCTATGCCGACTTGCTGGATCTGGCTGTATCGCAGTCAACCGAGTTGATATTTATGAATTTGCCCACGGAGCTTTGTGTAGCGAACGCCCGGTCCCGCCCCTGGGAGCCGCACAAGTACGCATCCCAAAGTGCACAGGATGCCAACCTGCCCATGCTGATAGAGTGGATAAATCAGTACGCCCAGAGGGGTGACACCTTTTCCTTTGCCTCGCACAGCCGGCTTTATGAGCAATATGCAGGCAAGAAGACCATGTATATTGAGAACTGTAATGGTCCACACATATCCGAAGTTTGATAATGTAATGGCAGCCTCAATTTATCGAGTTATGTTGAATGTTGGAATTACGTCCCAATTGTGAGGGCTGTGATATAGACCTGCCGCCCGCGTCAGCTGATGCACGGATTTGTACTTACGAATGCACATTTTGTGTCAACTGTGTAGAGCAAGTTCTGAAAAATGTGTGTCCAAATTGCGGCGGTGGTTTTGAGCCGAGGCCCGTGCGCCCCGCGATAGCCCATCGACCCGGGGTCGGCTTGCAGTTCCATCCCGCATCGACCGTGCGGATTCATGCGAAATACACAGCGACTGAAGTGCCAGAAGCTGTTGCTCCGGCCAGGCCGGGTTTTCTGGCTTTGGCGGGCAACCGCGGTGTGGTCAAATCAGCCCTGAAAATTGCTTTTGTTGTGGGCAGTGTTCTGGCGCTGATAAATCATGGCGGGGACATTCTCGCGCTACACCTTACGCAGAGCAGTGTGTTGCAAATTCTGCTGACTTATATGGTTCCCTATGCTGTGTCCACTTACTCTTCCGTCAGAGCCCTTCAGAGACATGCAGTGGAGCATCCGGAGCGGCCTCCTGATAAGCGGGATGACTAAAGCGTGTATGGGTGTAAAATCCAGAGCTTTTAGCGAGCCTTTAGCAAATGATACAGGGGTAGGGAGTATGAGTAAGTCTGTGGATAAAGCCGTTCTGGAACAGGTGTTTCTGGGCGCCCGCACCGTTAACAAGTTTACGGCACAGGAGGTCAGCAACGAGTTGCTGCTGCAGTTGTATGACCTGATGAAATGGGGGCCTACATCGATGAACTGCCAGCCGGGCCACTATGTCGCTGTCAAGTCCCCGGAGGCGAAGAAGCGGCTGGTGCCCCTTTTGATGCAGGGCAATCAGGACAAGACCCGGGCTGCACCGGTCACGGTGATCGTGGCAACGGATACACAGTTTCATCAACACATGCCTGAACAATTCCCCGCCAATCCCGGGGCCGCTGATATGTTCACCTCCAACCCGGAGCTCAGTGCGGCTACCGCGTTGCGTAACAGTACGCTGCAAGGTGCCTATCTGATGGTGGCTGCACGTATGCTGGGGCTCGATTGCGGTCCAATGAGTGGCTTCGATAATCGGGCGGTAGACTCGGAGTTCTTTCCCGAGGGGCGATACCAGTCAAACTTTCTCGTCAATATTGGTTATGGGGACCCTTCCGGAAATCATCCCCGGGGGCCGCGGCTTGCGTTTGAAGTGGCGGTGGATATTCTTTGATAATGATGCATGGCCTCGCCGAATTGGCAACGCTAAGCTCGAACGTTTCCGCTGGTTGCCGCAAGATCTTGAGAAGGCTTTTCATGGGCGCTGACTACCTGAGGGGTTCATTGTGTTCGCGGTGATATTCAGGGCGGAAATAGCCCGCTTCGACGCGGAATACGCGGAGCTGGCTGCTCGCATGCGGGATATGGCGATACAGGATTACGGATGTCAGGAATTTACCAGCTGTACGGAAGGCCGTCACGAAATTGCCATTTCCTATTGGGACAACGAGGACCAGATAAAGCAGTGGAAGCAAAATGCGGAACACCTGGTGGCGCAGGGCAAAGGGCGTGAGAAATGGTACGAGTCCTATTCCGTTGAAGTTGTCGAAATTGTTCGCAGCTACGGTTCCGGGAATTCGCGGGCCTGATGTGCTCCCGAAGAGTCGTCCAGGCGATCGACCCTATGAAAGGATTTTAGATGATTAAAATATTTGGCGATGGGTTGTCTGGCAACTGCTACAAAATCAAGCTGCTCATGCAGTTACTTGATATCCTACACGACTGGGTGCACGTTGATATCCTCGCGGGTGCCACCCAGAGTGACGAGTTCAAGCGGATGAATCCCAATACCCGTGTACCTGTGCTGGAGCTGCCAGACGGCCATTTCCTCTGGGAATCGAATGCCATTCTCAACTACCTGGCGGAGGGTACAGCGTTGTTGCCAGAGGATCGATACCTGCGGGCGCAGGTATTGCAGTGGCAGTTCTTTGAACAGTACAGTCACGAGCCCTATATTGCTACCGCCAGATATATCAATAAGTATCTTGGCTTACCGCCAGAGCGTGAGGAGGAATACCGGGCAAAGCAGCCCGGCGGTCACAAGGCGCTGGCGCTTATGGAGGGGCACCTGGAGGGGCAATGTTTTTTCGTTGGTGGTATACCAACGATCGCGGATATCAGCCTGTACGCCTATAGCCATGTCGCCGATGAAGGTGGTTTCGATTTATCCGGGTACACCAACATCCGCAATTGGTGCAGACGAATAGAGCAATTGCCAGGCTATGTAGCAATGAAGAGCCTCTGAAAAATGCCCTTTCCTCGAAGCGCGGCACATTCGTTTTATCGTTGAGCAGCACCTGTTTTTCGTCGGCATGGCCGGCAGTAACGAATTTTTTAAAAAAGGAACCAATATGAGTGAACTACCGCCGTGCCCAGAGTGTAAATCGCCCTATACATACGATGATGGGCTGATGTTTGTATGTCCCGAGTGTGGCCATGAGTGGGCAAAAGATGCCGCCGGAGAGGGGGGCGGAGAAGGTGTCGGGGATGAACCTGTTATTAAAGATGCCAACGGCAATGCCCTAAGTGATGGCGATACTGTTACGGTGATCAAGGATCTCAAGGTCAAGGGCTCTTCTCTGGTTGTTAAAGTGGGTACCCGGGTCAAGAATATCCGTCTGGTGGATGGCGATCATGACATTGACTGCAAGATTGATGGTATTGGGGCAATGAAGCTTAAATCGGAGTTTGTGAAAAAGGCCTGAGGTATTTCCTATGACATGGACCAAAGGCCTGCTGGCCATCCTGTTCGCTTTCGTTCTACTGCTGGCGATTGCGCTCGCCTGGTTGCTGTTGTTCTACAAGTCTGCTCCGGTCGATCCCGCCTGGGCGGTTGCCGGTTCCACTGATATTCCCCCCGGCGCGGTAACCGTGCGCTTTACCGGCACGTCCACCCTGTTGTTCAGCGACGGCGAAACCGATTGGATGGTGGATGGCTGGTTCAGCCGGCCAGGGCCCTACGGCTTATTGTTCGGTACTGTTGCACCTGACCTGGAAGCGATAGAGCGCGGCCTGGCCGCCAATGAGGTTGATACACTGGCCGCGGTTTTCCCCGTGCACTCCCACTATGATCACGCTATGGACGCGCCAGAAGTGGCCAGGCGCACCGGTGCCGTATTGCTGGGTTCTGAATCCACCGCCAACATAGGTCGCGGCTGGGGCCTGCCGGAATCGCAGATCCAGGTGGTGGCCGACCGCGCACCTTTCCAGCTTGGACAGTTTGTTATCACCCCTATTGTTTCCCGGCATTTCGAGTTTCCCGACCCGGCACTGCGAGAGCGTGCGCTGGGAGACCCGTTGATTGCCGCCCCGCTGGTGCCGCCGGTATCCGCCTTCGATTACAAGCTGGGCAAGGCCTACGTGCTGCATGTGAATCACCCGAAAGGCAGCTGGCTGATTGTCGGCAGCGCGGGTTACGTGGAGGGCGCGCTGGAGGGGTTCAGTGCCGATACGGTGTTCCTCGGCGTGGGAGGCCTCGGGTCGCAAACGGAGGGCTACCGGGAGAGTTTCTGGCGGGAGACGGTGGGCCGGGTCGCACCGCAGCGGGTGATACCGATTCATTATGACAGCCTGACGGCGCCTGCCGAGGGGCCTTTCAGGGGGCCGTTGAACGCAGAGGCTTTCCTTGCTGGCGGCCTGGAAAATACGCGCCTGTTCCTGCAGCAGAAGGCGGCCGACAACCCTAAACTGCACTTTGCCACCCTGCCTCGCTTCGACGAGGTTGTGCTGTTCGAGTAGATGTTTGTTTAAGTGCGGTCTCATGCGCTATCTCAGGCGCTATCTCAGGCAAATACGCCGTGGATAAACCACTGGCGGGCCAGTCGGTCCCGAAACACCCAGTAACGCTGGCCGTTGTTATCGGCGGCAACGTAATAATCCCGGCTCACTGCTTCCTGCCACCAGTTGTCCTCGATGCGCTCCGGCCCGTGCAACAGCGTCAGGGCGCCGTTCCAGTACAGTCGTTTGCGGCTTTGCTTTAGTGCCTGGGGTTGGGGCATTAACCAGAAGGGCCGCTGGGCACAGGGGCGGTCGGTGGATGGTTCACCGCCGGGGTGGTCGCTGCCTACATGCACGGCAAATTCCGGCAGGTGTTCGTCCCGGCAACCGACCTTTTCGATGGCCTGCAGGCCCAGGCGACTGTGCAAACGGTCCAGTAGATGGGCCAGTGGTTCGCGCTGCCTGCCCGGCTGGAACAGGTCGATATTCTCCTGCTGCCCCGGCAACAGGGTGTTGCAGGTGAGGGCGAGGCCCTCCACGCTGGTAGTCAGTTGCAGTTGCTCGAAGCAAATACTTGTGAGCTGGTGCCAGTTTTTCCAGTTGCTGTGGCTGCTGGCGCTGCGCACAGGCACTTCCCGCAAGGTGTGGTCGATGCCAACCAGCTGCCAGCAGATCTCGGCAGTGCGCAGCTGTGTGCTGCGCAGGAAGGCGCACAGGGACTGCAGCAGTAACTGCACCGCCGGCAGTAGCTCTGCGTTGGCCTTTACCTCGTAGCCAAACCAGTACTCGTCGCTGAAGCTGGCCGGCGGTTGGTAATCTGCCTGCCTGTCTTCACGCTGGCCCAGCAGCTGTTGCAGAAAATGGCTGAATTTCCTGCCGCAGCGCCGGCCCAGGGCGGCGCCCGGCAGTGCCAGGATGTCGCCCATAGTATGCAGGCCCGCCCGGCGCAGTGAATCAACGGCGGAGGGGAAGTTGTCCAGCAGATCCAGGGGCAATGGGGCCAGGCGCTCGGCCAGGGGGCGGGTGATGGCCAGTGCCGTTTCCGGCGGCGCAAACGACAGCAGCCAGGCGGCCTTTGGGGTGGGGGCGAGGCCGTACACAACACTGTAGCCACGGCTATCGATACCGCTGCTCACTTCACCCAGCAGGCTGTCCAGGCCCTGGAACAGGTTGAGGCAGCCGCCTATTTCCAGTTGCAGGCAGTCCGGCTGCCAGCTGAAGAGGCTGGGAGTGATGCTGTAAGCCCAGCAGCACAGCTGCTGCAGACAGCGCAGCTCGGCAGCCTCGTCGCGTTCCAGCAGTTGCAGTGGCTCGCCATCGGCAAGTGCGTGCACCGTGGTGCTGCCCATACCCGTCCGGATACCCAGTGCAGTGGCGCAGTCATTGGCGCTCACCACCCGCTGCCCGGCCAGTACCACCACGGCCTGCGCTTCACTGCGAGTCAGGCACTGCAGGGGCAGTTGATTGAAGCGCAGGCACAGCCACAGGCTCATTCGCTGTCTTCCGGGCCGGGGGCTATATGCAGGGAGGGCAACATCCCCATTATGAGATAAATACTGTACACATATACAGTATTGTATATACGGTCGGCACTGTCCAGCGGGTGTAGCGGACTGTCTTGATATTTGGTTCAGACCGATATGTTACATATTGTTACAAAATGGTCTGTGATTTATGGTTATAAAAATTGTTATAAGTACAGCAAAAAGTAGTAAAAAAAGCGTCTAAAATACTTGTTAAGGCGGATGACAGAGAGGATAGTTGGTAACAAATCACCAATCGGTGATGTTACCCAAGGTATCATATTAGGAGGTGAATGATGAGAGCCATGATTGCTATACCGTTATTTTGCCTGGCGCTGAATGCCGCGGCAGAATGTCCGGTCCAGCATCCGCGAGTACAGCCGGAGATACCCGATGCTGCAGTAGCCAGCCTGCAGGAGATGCGTCGGGCGCAATTGCAGGCAGAGGAATATCTGCTGCAGGGAAAAACCTACCTGGGCTGCGGCTATATGAACCGCCGGCAGTACAACCAGCTGGTGCATAAAATGGAGACATTTGCAGCTGACTTCAATGAAGAGTTGTTTGAATACCAGAGCCGTACGCAGATGATTGCGGATATCGACCGAATGCAAGCCCTGCCTATGTCGGGGCTGTCAGCCCGGTAAGCCCGGTCTTACCCGGCACCCACCCCGGCATTCTCCAACAGGTAGGTAATCACGAATTTCAGCAGGAAGCCGACAATTCCCATGGCCAGTCCGATATAGAGGATAAGGGTGCCAAACTTGCCGGCGTTGCTGCGCTTTGCCAGATCCCAGACGATAAAAATCATAAACAGTATGAGTGCACCTACACTGAGGGTGACGCCATATTCTGTCAGCCATTCGTCCATAGGTGTCAGCCGCCGGCCCGGTAATCAAGAGCGGGTTGCAGTAGGGCCGACAGTTCTTCTGGCTGGGTTTCAAATTGCGGTACCCGGGCGGGTAGGATAAGCCAGGCCTGCTTGTTTTGCGTCCAGATGTGAACCTCGGGCCTTACGGCACTGGTGTCGTTCAGGGTGCCGGCCTGTAGTTTGGCAAAGGCCGCTGTGGTGTCACCGATGCCGTAAATAATATTGCCACAATCGGCACAACTGTAACGCGTATTGGTTACCCCTTTGTCTGATATACGACGCCAGGCAGTCAGTTCGCCCTCCACATGCAATGATTCGGTAAGCACAACCATGCCCATGCTGAATGCAGAGCCTGTGCGCTTCTGGCAACTGCCACAGTGGCACGCGTAGGTGAACAGCGGCTCTGCGGTGACCCGATAGTGGATGGTGCCGCACTGGCAGCAACCTGTGAGTGCAATGGTCACGGTAATGCCCTCACTTCTAATGGGATGCCATCAATCTGTTACCGATTACGTGCCCGCCTGATCGGAGACCACTACCTCTGCATCCAGTTGGGGTTCGACAAGCAGTGAGTTGGTGATCAGGCAGGCAGTCTCAGATTTTTCCAACAGGCGCTGGGCCTTGTCGACATCGGTGCCGGCGGGAACCGTCAGTCTGGCGGTGACCTTCACTGCGGTGAAGCGGGTAACTTTGTCGACCCGGTCAAGAACACCTTCTGCAGAGCACTCCAGGTTGTTCCACTCGAGCTTGGATGCCCTGGCAATTGCCCTGAAGGTCAGTACAAAACAGTCGGCAACAGCGCCAACCAGCAGGGTTTCCGGTGACCACTGATCGCCAGGGCCGCCAAACTCGGCTGGGGGTGCGGTGACAAGTAGCGGCAGATCATCCGCTTTAAGTGCGACGTTGCCGTCGATTTCGGCGCTGGCATTGACGTGATAGTGGTGCGGTAAATCCTGCATGAAGAATACCCGGTGGTGTGAATGTGTTGCTAATTATAGCGAATTTTCTGAGAGGTCGAGACTAAGTCGCACACCGAATATAAAGATGTTTTTTAGGAGGTAAACAGTCTAAGAAATTTCATTTGGCCGATATGGCAGGGTGGAAAGTTAAAAAAAGTACTGCGTTTAGGTCTTTCTAATTCAATTGTTGTCTATAAATACTCTATTAATATAGCAAAAACCCCTAAAAAACAGTGCGCCCGCGTTGTCATCCTGGCCTGGCTAGTATCGGTGAAACCCGGTGCTATACTCGGGAAAAGTTGGGTCGAGCGGCATTGTCATGCTCTTTTCAATGGTGCTCCGGCGCGGCAGCTGGTGAGATTTCAGGTGAACTCGCAGCGCGTGTGTATTGCGGTTCTCTGATAATTTTCTTGCGAAAACCAATGGAGATAGCTGTATGAAGCGTAAATACTACATCAGTAATGACCTGGGCGACCTCGAAATTGTAGAGCGTGATCTTGAAGCCGCCGGCGTTACTACACCGCAAATCCATGTTCTCAGTAAAGACGATGCTGGTGTAGAGGAGCGCCAGCTGCACCAGGTGGAGGCGGTTTTAAAGAAAGACGTTGTGCACGGCACTGAGCGAGGTGCGGTTATCGGTGTTATTGGCGCGGCTCTTGTTCTCGGGCTTGCGTGGTTTTCCGGCCTTACCGAAACTTATACCTGGGTCCCGGCTATATTCCTCGCAGTCATCGTGCTCGGTTTTTGCACCTGGGAGGGTGGCCTGATTGGTATTCAGGAACCGCACGCGGACTTCAAGCGCTTTCAAGAGGTGCTGGACAGTGGCAAACACATACTCTTTGTTGATGTTGATCGGGAGCAGGAGCCGATATTGGACAGAGTTGTTGCCGCCCACCCGAAGTTGACGGAAGCCGGAGGGGGCACCGCGACACCTCGTATGGTCGTGCGCTTTCAGGACCAGTGGTCGCGCTTTATGAAGGCGGCGCCCTGAAGTTTGCGTCCCGGGTTGTAACGGGTTGGGGCTGCGCTCCTACACCCCCAATAAGCTGGCTGCGGATTATCTGGCCGTTCGTCAGTACCTTGCCAGGGAGGGCCAGGCTAGGCAGGAACGGCCCGGCCCTGCTGTTCGCCCGGCCAGGTGGGTAACTCCCACAACTGTGGTTGACCGGGTACATCCTCGGCCTGGGGCAGATCCACATCGATATGCTGGTTGCCCCCGCGCTGTTTGAGAATGTGTACCTTGCGATATTCCCGCATCTGCAGGCGCAGGCTGGCGGGGGCGTGGTTGTCTGCAGCTGCGGTGGGGCGAAACAGTACCGCCAGGCTGTCGCCATTGGCGGCAGCCAGCTGCAGTTTGCGCAGCTCACTGTAACGATAGTTATGCGTTCCCAGCCAGCTGAATACTGCGCTGCAGGTGCTACTGCGCAGGGCCTGCTCTGTGCTCCACAGCAGGTCCTGGCGATTTCTGGGGTGCACCAGCAATACCTGCTGAGTATCGATGCCCCGGGCTGCCAGCAGCGGTGCATAGGGTATATAGGGGGGGGCGATGAATACCTGCCAGCGCCCCTGCTCACTGAGTTTCTCCATGGCGGGCAGGAACAAGCCCATGGCACCCAGCCCGTTGCTGTCACTCAGCAGCTCGATGGTGCTGTCCAGTGGCCAGCAGCCCTGGTCAAGCTGGGCATTCAGGCTGCTATAGCCGGTGGCCAGGCCCGACCCGGCGCTGCAGCTGTGGCTGTCGCTGTTGGCGGAGGGCTCGTGGTGATGGAAGCGGCGGTGGCGGCCGCGCCAGGTGTCGTTGCGGTTGATGATGTGTTCGAGCGCGTCGGTCATGGCCATGCTCCGGGGGAGAATCTCCCATTAAATAAACTGTATGTATGTACAGTAGTATTGAAAAGGCCAGAATGCAAGCGTGGATTGGCGCGGGTGAAATAAGCGGTTGTTGCTGCCAGGCTGAGGATGCAGCACAAATGTATTATGGGGGCCCACTAAAAAATGCGCAGCCGGGATAATCTGGTCTACACTGAATAACGAATTGGCCCGAAGATGCCAGTAAAACGGGACGTCAGCCTAAAATTGATTATAGAAAATCAGGAGGGCCCTACTTGTGCAATCGGCGGTTCAGCCCAGCAGGTTGCCCGATCTTGAAAAATCACGGCAACGGATAACACTGTTTGACCTGTTTCATCACTACAGACCCATTCTGTCCGGTTTGCCGGGGGGCACATCCCAGTTTGACCAGACGGATATGGGTTTTGAGTGGCACTGTGAGTTTGACCTGGGTGCCGCGTGGGCAGGGGAGGGTAGTCTCCAGATCCATTTTCACCTGATAGATCTCGAGTTATTACCCATACCTGCGGCGGTGCTTTATCTGGTTGAGGCCGGAGGAAATGGGGTAAAGCAAAACCGGTTGCCGCTACCGCTGGAAAACCTGACGGAAACCCATGAACAACTGAACGAGCATCTGGTCGAGAAGGGTGCACGCATCGAAATGTTTGAAAAGACAGGCAACTTTATCGCTGCATTGACCAATGTACGAGCGTTGTTACCGGGTGAAGTAGCCTGGCTCTGAACGCTTTCTTCAAGCGCAATAAAGTGGCACTTTTTTGCTCAGGCGCTGACGGCGCATAGCAGAAGAATCAGGTCTTCCATGTTGTCCCAGGGTTTGCCTCCGGCGAAACCCTTGATACTGCCATCGACCTGCAGCGCCTGCTCCAGCATTTCGGCAGCTGATTTCGGGTTGTGGCGAGCCAGTGCGGCCTGCATCAGGGGGATACGGTTTTTCCACACCCGGCGTGCATTCAGGGCCTGCATGGTCCCCTGGCCGTTGCTGCATTCCAGCAGTACCTCGTGCAGAGTGCGTATCTCGCGAGTGAGCGCCCACAACACCACTGTCGGCTCGGTCCCCTCGCCACGCAGGCCGTGCAGAATATGCAGGCTTGCGGCCGCATCCCCTTTCAGGGCCGTGTCTGCCAGTTCAAATACGGTGTAGCGAGCATTGTCCGATACCGCATCGATGACGTTGCGGGCGGTAATCTGTGAACCTGTGACCAGCAGTTTCAGCTTCTCGACTTCCTGTACTGCCGCCAGCAGGTTGCCTTCAACCCGGTCGCACAGTAACTGCAGGGCATCTTCATCGATGCTCATACTGGCGGCACCCACCCGCTGGCGTAACCAGCCAGGCAGGTTGTTGCTGTCCACTGGCCATACCTGAATAACCGCACCGGCTTTGTCCAGGGCCTTGAACCATTTGCTGTTGGTAGACTGCTTGTCAATCTTGCCGGCAATCATCAGCAGCACGTCATCGCCACCGGCAAGCTCCAGGTATTCACACAGGGCCTTGCTACCCTCGGCGCCGGGCTTGCCGCTGGGCAGCCTCAGTTCCACCAGCTTGCGCTCGGCAAACAGTGACATGCTGGTGGCGCTATGAAGGATTTCCTGCCAGTCGAAGCCCTTGTTGCTGGCGTCGATAACTTCGCGGTCTGTGCAGCCCTGCTCCCGGGCATGGCGCCTTACGAGATCGCAGCATTCCTGCAGCAACAGGGGCTCATCGCCACTGACCAGATAAACCGGAAGTAGCGGTTTTTGCAGTTGAGCGGAAAGTTTTTCCGGGTAGACGCGCATCAGGGCCCGGTAGTGGCGAAGAACCCGATACGACGAATGATTTGCTGGGCCAGCTCGGTGCGCATCTCGGATTTAAGAATGCGAACTTCCTCACCCATGCCCAGCTCGTTGCGCGGGTCGTTGTCCATCCGCCGGATGACCGACGCCACTGTGTTTGGCATGGCCTCTTCGCCGTTTGTGCCGACCACAGAAAATGTCGATTGCATGGTGAGTTCCAGCTGCGAGACCCTGGCCTCCTGGTTGAGAGACAGGTTTGTTTTGCTGAAGCGCTCAGGCCCCAGCCGCAGCAGATAGTTGGCGTCGTCGGCCTGTGTTGTCCATGCAATACCGTTGGTTGTAAAGACCGTAATCACCGCCTGGGTGAATTCACCGTTGGGGTCATTGGTGATCAGGTACATTTTTTTCCAGATATCGGGCAGGGCTGCGCTTGTGCCGCTGGAACCGCGAAGTTGGAAGCCGCAGGCGGCGAGCAGGCAGGCAATGCCCAGGACGAGAGAGAAACGGGTAAGGCGTCGCTGCATGGTCGGTATCCGAATAGACATCAATTGGCCACAATATTAACTAATTTGCCCGGCACCACAATAACCTTGCGCACGGTGACATCCTCAAGAAAGCGCTGGACATTGGGTTGCTGTAAGGCCAGGGCCTCTACCGCGGGCTTGTCGAGGTCCACGGCAACGGTCATTTGGGCCCGCACCTTGCCGTTGACCTGCACCACCATATCAATGCTGTCGCGCTCCAGTGCCGACTCATCAACCACCGGCCAGGGGGCATTCATAACATCACCTTCACCACCCAACAGCGGCCACAGCTGATGACTGATATGCGGCACGATGGGGCAAAGCATCAACACGACAGCGCGCAGGGCTTCGTCTGTCAGCGCATGATTCTGAGGGGTAGTGACATCGAGCTTGCTTACCTCGTTACACAACTCCATGACGGCGGCGATGGCCGTGTTGAAGGTCTGGCGCCGGCCAAAATCGTCACTGACCTTGGCGATGGTCTCGTGGGTTTTGCGGCGCAGCGCTTTCTGTTCTTTATCAAGGGCGGCGGTATCCAGCTCTGATACTGGCGTTTCCAGTTGTCGGGCCACCAGTTTCCACAGGCGTTTCAGGAACCGGTTGGCACCTTCAACGCCGGAGTCGGACCACTCCAGTGATTGTTCCGGGGGTGCGGCGAACATACTGAACAGGCGCACGGTATCGGCGCCGTAACTGTCGATCAGGGATTGTGGGTCAACCGTATTGCCTTTGGATTTGGACATTTTAGTGCCGTCTTTCAGCACCATGCCCTGGGTTAACAGCCGCGTGAAAGGCTCGTCGGAGTGAACCAGCCCTTCGTCGCGCATCAGCTTGTGGAAAAAACGGGCGTACAGCAGGTGCAGGATGGCGTGCTCGATGCCCCCCACGTACTGATCCACCGGTGCCCAGTAATCGGCCTCGGCATCCAGCATGGCCTGATCGTTGCGTGCACAGGCATAGCGGGCGTAATACCAGGAAGATTCCATAAAGGTGTCGAAGGTGTCAGTTTCCCGCGTGGCAGCGCTGCCACAGCTGGGGCAGGTGGTTTCGTAAAACTCCGGCATCTTTTTGATGGGTGAGCCCACGCCTTCGAAGGCCACCTCGGTGGGCAGGACAACCGGTAAGTCCTCTGCGGGAACCGGCACGGTGCCACAGCTGTCGCAGTTGATAATGGGGATGGGGGCGCCCCAGTAGCGCTGGCGGGAGATGCCCCAATCACGCAGGCGATAATTGGTGGTGCGCTCGCCCTTGCCCAGTTTCTCCAGGCGCCCGGCAATAGCGCTGAACGCGCTCTCAAAGTCGAGATCGTTGAATTCCCCGGAATTGACTGTGACCACATCGACCTTGTCGGTGTACCAGTCTTGCCAGACAGCGGTATCGTAGCTGTACTCGTCGCTGGATTTCGCAATCACCTGCACAATGGGCAGGCCGTATTTACAGGCGAATTCATGGTCTCGCTGGTCGTGACCAGGCACCGACATGACCGCGCCGGAGCCGTAGGACATGAGCACGAAATTGGCCACCCAAATCGGCACCTCGGCGCCGGTCAGCGGATTAACAGCGCTCATACCTGTCGCCATGCCCATTTTTTCCATGGTGGCGAGTTCGGCTTCGGCCACCTTGCCGCGACTCTGCTCCTCGATGAACGCTGCCAGTTCCGGGTTGGATTCCGCCGCCTGCCGCGCTACCGGGTGCTGTGGCGCAACCGCCACATAGGTGGCACCCATCAGGGTGTCGGGGCGGGTGGTGTAAACCTCCAGCGAATCCTCGCCAGAGGCCAGCGCAGCCGCCAGCCCGAAGCGAAGATTGACCCCTTCTGAGCGGCCGATCCAGTTGCGCTGCATGGTGCGCACCTGTTCCGGCCAGTGTTCCAGCTTGTCCAGATCGGTGAGCAACTCCTCGGCATAGGCGGTGATTTTGAAAAACCACTGGTCGATATCGCGCCGCTCTACCGGGTTATCGCAGCGCCAGCAGCGGCCATCCACCACTTGCTCATTGGCAAGTACTGTCTGGTCGGTTTCGCACCAGTTGACCTCGGCCTTTTTCTTGTAGGCCAGCCCCTTGTCGAATAATCGCGTGAAAAACCACTGCTCCCAGCGATAGTATTCGGGGTTGCAGGTGGCGATTTCGCGGTCCCAGTCGTAGGCGAAACCCAGCCGCTGCAACTGCTCGCGCATGTAATCGATATTTTGTGCGGTCCACTTTGCCGGCGGCACATTATTCTGTATGGCGGCATTTTCTGCCGGCAGGCCGAAGGCATCCCAGCCCATGGGTTGCAATACGTTCTTGCCCAGCATGCGCTGGTAGCGGGCGATCACGTCGGCAATGGTGTAGTTGCGCACATGCCCCATGTGCAGCTTGCCGCTGGGGTAGGGGAACATGGCCAGGCAGTAAAACTTCTCGCGGCTGTCGTCTTCATGCACGGCGAAGCTGTTGTTTTCCCGCCAGTGTTGCTGGGTGGCCTGTTCCAGTTCCTGCGGCTTGTAGTTCTCATCCATCACGGGTTTTTGTTTTCGTCCTTAGCTCTACGGTGATTACAGGGCGCAACCCCTTGTTGTGTCTGGGATTGGCGGAGGTGGCGCCGGCAAAAAGAAGCGCGGATTCTAACAGTTATTGCTGTGGCCTGCGATGGCTGCGAGCGTTAGCTGTCATCGCGGTTGTGGTTCTTGTTACGGTGCACTTCAACCCGAGTTGCGGCTGTGCCACATCCACAACTCTCCAATGGTCCCATTACACAGGATCGCCGTTGTGGGCACAAATTCTGCGGCCAGGGTAGTTTACGACGCGGTTCGCCATGCGTAATCGGCATACCTGGTGCGATAGGTGAGGTTTGGTGGATTGAACGATGGTAGCCATGGGTATACAGAGGTTTGCTGCTGGACTGTTGA
>TARA_R110001592_G_scaffold50620_10_pt1 | contig 32750 bp, 31 predicted proteins | sample TARA_R110001592 | Tara Oceans TARA_R110001592 (sample SAMEA4398387) | marine metagenome | biome: Polar Biome; feature: [SRF] surface water layer (ENVO:00010504); material: water (ENVO:00002006), including particulate matter (ENVO:01000060) such as... | depth 5 m | reverse complement strand
ACCCGAGCTCCGGCCTCAATGGCCATATTACAAATGGTCATACGGCCTTCAAGGGACAGCTTGCGAATGACCTCGCCGCCAAATTCGATGGCGTAGCCATTACCACCGGCCGTACCAATTTTGCCGATGATGGCCAACACCACATCTTTAGCTGTCACACCCGCACCGAGCGCACCATCTACCCGCACTAGCATATTCTTACTTTTCTTTTGGATAAGGCACTGAGTGGCCAGCACATGCTCAACTTCAGAGGTGCCTATACCATGTGCCAGCGCCCCTAAGGCGCCATGCGTTGCAGTGTGCGAATCTCCGCATACTACGGTCATTCCGGGCAATGTAGCACCTTGCTCAGGCCCCACCACGTGCACAATACCTTGACGCACGTCATTAATTGAAAATTCAGTGATACCAAACTCATCACAATTTTCATCAAGAGTTCGCACTTGTATCCGCGATACTTCATCGGAAATAGCTTCTACACCTCCGCTGCGCTCAACGCGTTCAGTTGGCACATTATGATCTGGTGTCGCTATGTTGGCAGTCACACGCCATGGCAGACGACCGGCCAAACGCAGCCCTTCAAAGGCCTGCGGAGAGGTTACTTCGTGCACCAAATGACGGTCGATATAAAGCAACGCCGTGCCATCATCGCGCTCTTTTACCAGATGCGCATTCCACAATTTGTCGTATAGCGTTTGTCTAGCCATGATCTTGCCCCGTGTCGTCCTAAGCTGAATAGCTTCAGCGTATTTACTAAATCTATAAGACTAAAGCCAATACATGCTTTAGCTTTGATGGCAGCAATATTACCCAGCGCAATCAAATAACACAAATTCATATTTTTCATTATTTGCATTCCAATATGGAATGGTAATATTCTATTGCCCATGGATACCGACTCTTTAAAAGCATTTCTCGCCGTTGCCGAACAACACTCTTTCTCGCTGGCGGCCGAACAGCTGTACATCACCCAACCCGCGGTGAGTAAGCGTATCGCCGTCCTAGAGAGCCAGTTAAATTGCAAATTATTTGACCGTATTGGTCGCAATGTTCATCTCACCGAGGCTGGGCAGGCGCTACTGCCGCAGAGCCGACGAATTCTTCAAGATATTAAAGAAGCGGTTCGCAGTATTCAGGATTTACGGGGTGACGTCAGCGGTCGCTTATCTATGGGGATAAGCCACCACATTGGTTTGCATCGCCTTCCCCCAATATTGCGTAAGTATAGCCAACTGTATCCAGACGTTAAGCTCGATATCGACTTTATGGATTCCGAACAAGCACACCAACTTATTCTCCACGGCGAGATGGACTTGGCGGTAATTACCCTCTCCCCCACCGGCGAGCAACAATTACTACCCATACCTATTTGGAACGACCCGCTTACTGTCACTGTCGCCCACAGTCACCCTTTAGCGAAATACACCAGCGTCAACGCAGAGATGTTGAGCCAACACACCGCCCTACCGCCAGGACTCAATACGTATACTGGGCAAATCATTAAGGAATTATTTGATCAACGCGGCCTCAAGATGAATATCGGCATGTCTACCAATTACCTTGAAACCATCAAGGTCATGGTCAGCATTGGCTTGGGCTGGAGCATACTACCCCTGACCTTATTGGACGACAGTGTGAAGGCGCTCGAATGGGAAGGCCAGGCACTAAGCAGAACGCTTGGCTGCGTGCATCACCGCAATAGGAGTTTATCTAACGCCGCCGAGGCTTTTATTGAATTACTGCGCGTCGCCAGTAAAGAAAACTTTGCTTAACGCAGCACTGGTCGCAACTTCTTGAGCAAACCAGACATAGACTCCGGCGTATCAGCATCGAGATAAATCCCCTCGTCATCTAGCTCAAGCACCTCGATATTTTTGGTGCTAGCCTCCGCAATAACACTTCGAGCGCCCTCATCACCGCTTAAGGCCGACAATGCTGGCCAGTACGCCCGACCAAATGCCACAGGATGACCGCGCAAACCACCGCAATGAGGAATAACTATGCGATCGGAACTGGCGCGCGCGGCAACCCGACGTATTGACTCAATTCTTAGCAGGGGTAAATCTGCCGGCATAATCAATAATGAGTCCGCCCGCGATTGCGACGCGATTGAGCTAAGCGCATCAGCAATACTTGAACCCATGCCATCCGCCGCGTTGGACGAAAAAATGCAGGGCGCACCCACTTTTGCAGAAACGTCATCCGCTGGGTCAAGCACCACACTCACATCGAGACCGGCTTTTCGAGCGCGACGAACCAAGGCGTTAATGAGTACGCCGCCATGCGGTAATACAGTGAAGCGTTTATCTGCCTCGCCAAAACGCCGGCTTTTACCCGCAGCCATAATAATCAGTGGCAGCGTCATTATGTCATCCGCCATTTACCGTGCGGGCTTTAGATGCCGTCGACCTAAGCTGGGTAAGCTGAGCCATAATAGCCAGCGCAATTTCCATCGCCGATTTACTGCCAATCGGCAGGCCAACCGGAGCGTATAGGCGATCAATCTGCTCGTCACTAATATCCAATTGCTTAAGCCGCTGACGACGTTTTTCTGATGTTCTCACCGAGCCCAATGCGCCGACGTAAAACAGTGATTCGGTTAAGGCCTGCATCAAGGCCATATCATCAATTCTGGGGTCGTGGGTTAAGGTAATAACCGCGGTATAAGGATCCGCAAACTCACTCACTGCGTCATCCGGCATGGAGGCACTCAATTCAGCGCCAGTCACCGCCCACTGGTCTCGCCTGTCTTCGCGGGGATCACAAACAATCACCCGATAATCCATTGCCAAAGCAATTTCGGAAATACACCGCGCCAGCTCGTTTGCGCCTACTAACAGCAATCGAAATCTCGGCCCAAAATCCTGTACCAAGCTCTTGTCGCTAATTGTCAGTTGCTCGCAGTGCGAGATATTTTCAAGTTGCCAACGACCAGAGTGAAGATCAACATGCCGACGGATCGCTTTGCGACTTTCAAACGCCTGACCGAGGTGTTCTAGTAATGTGCAAAACTCGGTCGATGGGCTTAGCGGTTCAAGCAAAATATGCATACGTCCGCCGCAAGGCAAACCAAGCCGCTCATTCTCTTCGGCACTTACACCATACTCGAGAATCTCTGGCCGAGTACTTGCCAACTCTCCACTTTGTAATTTGTCTAATAATTCGTCTTCAATACAGCCGCCTGATAAGGAACCGAAAACTGCAGTATCGCTATTCATGACCATCATCGAGCCCAAAGGTCTAGGCGACGCACCAAAGGTCTTCACAACGGTACACAGCCAAGCTGACTCTCCCCGCTGAAGGAACTCCAGTGCCGCAGCAACAACAATTTGCTCAATACTTTTCACAATTCTTTAACCCAGCATAATCAATAGACAAAAAAAACGCCGCTTACGCGGCGTTAGTAAATTACTCTAAACCGACACCCTAATACCAGCGGTATGTAGCCTGAAGTGCAATTGTCCGCGGTGCGTCAATGAAGCCATAATGACCAATCGCGCCAAAAGTACTATTAGACAGCGGTGTGTCATTTGAATAAGAAATGGTGGTTTCATCCGTCAAATTCTTAACCAAAATGGCAGCATCCCAGCCCGCAGCAACATCAGCTAAAGATAAACGTAAATTCGCTTTTATATACTTATCCTGCTCCTGACTCGGGTCTAAATTCTGCGAGGAATTGTACGCACCGGTAAACACAAAATCGGCACCGCCACGGAACTCAATATCCTTAGACACCATTGTGGTATAGACAAATGTTAAGTTACCGGAAAAATCGGCAACATACTGGTTAGTTTTGCCTTTGTAGTCACAAAAAGGATTACCATCAACCACGTAATCGACAGGCTGCCCTTGGTAACACTGGCCATTAGCAAACTCCGTAAACTCAAAGTCCAAGAGGGCTAATGCGCCCGTCATCATGAAGTTTTCGGTCAACGCCATACGACCATCTAGCTCTAAGCCCATTGTGGTCGCTGCACCAGCATTACCCACATTAAAACCCAGTGTGCCGTCAAAAATACTTACCTGAAGATCGTCATATTGAGTATAGAAAGCAGCTACGTTGAGCTCTGCAGCACCATCTAGCAATGTCGTTTTAGCACCGAGTTCGAAACTGGTCGCCTGCTCATCGTCATACTCAAAGCTACCCTCAATTTCAGGAGCTGCCGCGCGACTTTTACCGCCACCGGGCGATGCATTTGACCGAGCATCAAATCCGCCAGACTTGTAACCAATACTTGCCGTGGCATACAGCATAACGTCGTCACTCCAGTCATGCTGAAGGTTTAGCGATGGAGCCAAATTGCCACCTGAACGTTCACCGCTCAAAGCATGACGCTCCGCAGAGAAGTTTTTTGCTACGACAGTATCGACTTCCCCAATTTCACGACTTTGCCCCGTAGTAATATCAGTTAAATCAAGGTTACGGCTACCTTCCTTTTCTTCATATGAATAGCGTAAACCCAGTGTTGCGCGAGTCAAATCGGTCACGTTCCATGTAGCCTGAATAAAGCCAGATAGCAGCTTGGTATCTGACACAAAATTACGCGGCGTCCCCAAGTTGATTATCTCGGTACCGGCATCACCTATCCCAGACACAGGCAAACCTAATGGACCACCTAATATGTCACCATCGAGAGGCGTCTCACCACGTGCGCCGCCCTCTAGGACATCAGCACCGTTCAACAATATCGGCAAGATGTCGCTTCCAACGCTAATACTATCGAAGAAATCCAAAGAACTTTGCTGATAGAAAGCGCCCGCTATAAATTCAAAGTTTTCGCCTACCGGAGATACCCAGCGAACTTCCTGGCTAAACTGCGAATACTCCTCTTCAGCAGCGACACTGAATACTTCTGCACCGGTAAAGTCACAGTCGCACAATTCCGACGTCTCATAACCCAAAATACCGGTAATAAACGTGAATGTATGCTCGCCCCATGCATAGTCAACGTTTAGAGTAACGTTGTGGGTGTCGTTGTAGCTGAAATCACCATTTGAGGAACGTTTGAAATCTTGGTAGTTATTAAGTACTGAAGAATCGGCATCAACCGAACCCAAAAGGCCGCCCGGGCCAACTTCGAAATTATCAAGGATCTGTGCGTATGTCCTTCCGTCGAAGGTTGAGTCTGTTGACGCGTTATCATTGATAATTTCAATCTGGCGACCGTTTACATCAAACTGTCCAACTTCCAACTTCAGTGCAGCGGTTAAATTTGCAGTCGCATCCCATTCAAAAATAGCGCGAATAGTCTGCTCATCTCGCTCTGGCTCGTCACGGTTCAGAGTGAGGTTTTCCATATAACCGTCGGTGAGACGCTTACGGATCGCGAGACGGGCTCCAATGGTATCGGTCATCGCGCCCGACAGAACCAAATCCAGGACCTGCTCATTGGTCTCAACTTCATAAGTACCGGAAACCATGCCTTCAAATTCCTGGCTAGGACGAGCCGATATCAAGCTAAGAGCACCTGCAATACTGTTTTTTCCAAACAGAATATTTTGCGGTCCGCGCAAAACCTCTACTCGAGCCAAGTCGAGGAACGGAGCACGTGAAAGCTGCGCTCTACCGTAGCTGACGCCGTCAAAATACATACCCACTGACTGCTCAAAACCGGGGTTAATACCTGAACCAATACCACGAATGTAAATATTTGTACCAATACCCGTTTCAGACATTGTTAAATTAGGGACATAGGCTTGCAGGTCTTCAACCTTGCCAATACCAGCTTCCATCATCTTATCGCCGGATACAGCATTTACGGATACAGGAACATCCTGCAAGCTTTCCGCCCGAATAGTGGCGGTAACGATAACTTCTTCAAGAACAGCCGCCGCCATTGTGTATGATGAACACAACACAATCGCGGATGCTAAAGCGGAACGACGAAAATTTAATACAGGACGTTTTAAGGTCATATGACCTCCATGTGCGAAAGTTTTATAGTTATAGTGCCACTGAATTTGCGACTGCTGTCAGCGACCTAATCTCGAAATAGCTTATGTTTGCCAAGGTAGCCAAGATGTTTACAATGAGTACAATACCAATTTTACCGAATAGTTCAATGACTTAATATTTATTTTAGTTATTAAAGCATACTTAGACGCAAAGATGGCTGAAAAAAAAGCGCAGCCTAGGCTGCGCTTTCTTAAACTCTCTTTAAAGCCGCCTGCAAACTACCAGCGATAAGCGACCTGAACAGCAACACTGCGGGGACGCTCAACAAAGGCGTAATGACCAATGCTTCCGAAGCTACTATTCGCTAAGGGGACGTCGTTAGAGTAAGAAATGACATCTTCATCGGTCACGTTCTTACCAACAACAGCCACTTCCCAGCCCGACTCAATATCAGACAAAGCCACACGCATATTGACTCGAACATAGCCATCTTGTATCTGACTTGGATCTAAGTTTTGCGAGGAATTGTAATCATCGGTAAAGGTGAAGTCTGTGCCAGCACGGAACTCCATAGCCTCACCAAAAGATCTCGTATACACAAAGCCTACGTTACCAGAGTAATCTGCAACATACTGATTGGTCTTGCCTTTGTAGTCACAATAGTTCGCAGTTGGTGTAATTTGATCCGGCGTTTGCCCCTGATAGCACTGCCCTTGCTCAAAGTCTGTGAATTCAAAATCAAGGAAGGCCAAGGCCGCTGTCATTAACAAATTATCCGTCAATGCAAAACGGCCGTCCAACTCGATACCCATAGTCTCTGCTGCACCAGCATTACCCACGTTAAAGCCCAGTGTGCCATCAAAAATACTGACTTGCAGATCGTCGTATTTGGTAAAGAACGCAGCGACATTTAACTCACCGCGACCGTCAAGGAAGCTGGTCTTCGCACCAACTTCGAAACTAGTCGCTTGCTCTTCATCATATTCAAATGAACCATCAATTGTACCGCCCGGCGAAGCATTAGAACGAGCATCGAAGCCACCTGACTTATAGCCAATACTCGCTGTCGCATAGGCCATTACATCATCATTAACGTCAAATTGGATATTTATTGATGGCGCTAAATTACCTCCGCTTTGCTTGCCCTCTAAATCATGCCGCTCTACTTTGAAAACCGCGGCCAGAATAAAGTCTATGCCACTAGGAACAGTGCCATCTGGCGCCTTGGTCACACCGTTAAGGTCAGCAACCGAAAGGTCTCTGGTGCCTTCCTTCTCTTCATAGGAGTATCGCAGACCCAAGGTGGCTCTTAAACGGTCAGAGGCATTCCAAGTGGTTTGCCAGAATACTGACCATAAGTCGGCATCTGAGGTGAAATTACGCGGCGTTGTCGTGTTGGAAAGGCTCGCCCCGGCAGCCGGCGACTGCAGCCTACTAGCAACAGCACCAGGAAGAATAGGACTATCAATCACAATCTCATCAAAGAACGTTAACTCACTCCGCTGATAATAGGCTCCACCGATATGTTCAAAGGTGTTACCGGCAGCAGACACCCAGCGAATTTCCTGGCTGTATTGATCGTATTCTTCCTCAAAAGGCACACTAAATACTGGTGCACCAGTGAAATCACAATCACACAGTTCCTGAAACTCGTAATTCAAAAAACCGGTGATAAACGTCAAGGTTCCCTCTCCCAATGCATAATCCACATTAAGGGTCAGGTTTTTGGTACGGTTATTACTGAAGTCACCATTAGACGAACGCTTGTAATCCTGAGTGGTATTTAATACCGAGGGGTCAGCACCAAAATTACCCGCCAAAACTTGAGAATAGGTCGGGCGGTTACCAGGAGCACCTAGTGTAGTGGAGGGCTGATCATTGACAATCTCAACCTGGCGTCCCAGCACATCAAACTTACCTATTTCGAACTTTAACATGGCGGTGAGATCTGGGGTTGCATCCCAATCTAGAATCGCTCGAATTGTACCCTCATCGCGCTGCGGCTCATCACGATTCAAGGTTAGGTTTTCAATATAACCGCCAAACTCACGCTTACGAATTGCTAAACGGCCGCCTAGGGTATCGGTAATTGGGCCAGACACCATAAAATCAACGATCTTTTCGTCGTGATCGGGTTCATACAAACCGGAAATCATGCCCTCTTGCTCTTGACCGGGACGAGCAGAAATCAAGCTTAAAGCACCTGCGATACTGTTTTTGCCATATAGGATATTTTGCGGGCCGCGCAACACCTCAACCCTCGCAAGGTCTAAGAACGGCGCGCGGGTCAATTGCCCGCGGCCATATGAAATACCGTCGAAATACATACCGACTGACTGCTCAAAACCGGGGTTGATACCAGAACCGATACCGCGAATATAAATATTGGTACCTATACCGGCTTCTGACATCGATAAATTCGGTACATAAGCTTGAAGGTCTTCAATCTTATCAATCCCCGCCTCCTGCATCTTTTCGCCGGCCATCGCATTTACAGACACCGGGACATCTTGGAGGCTTTCAGTTCTAAGGGTTGCCGTTACCAGCACTTCTTCTAACGCCGGCGCAGCATATAAAGCCGGATTTGCACACAAGCCAACTGCCAACACTAAAGGTGCGACACGACGATTTACTATGCGCTGTTTTGTCATCTAAGACTCTCCCACAAAGATTTATTTTAATTATTAACCCCCTCACCCTTGCACTGACCTAGTGCGAGACAATAGGGGTTGATCGTAAGTCTAGTCGGTATTTCACAGAAGTAAACTGTGACATACCCTTATATTCGCACATTAAATGTGCTCCTTAGATTACGAATAGTGCGGCTACTCAGATCAATGAAAAAACCGAATAACTACTGATTTTGTTCAGGGTAGTAAATCTTAAAAAACACCGATATCTAAACCGGCGGCGAAAGCCGCACCCAACTCCTCAGCTTTAGTAAATATCTCGGCATCGGGCCGCCCCGCAGTAATAATAGCCTCAGTAACACAGCGCCATGAATAGCCTCTAGCGATGCGCTCAAACTGCTGTAATGCGCTGCCACCATCGTTACCAGTGCAGATAAAGACGCCATAGGGTCGGTGGATTTCTCTGTCGATAACGGCATAAAACGTGCGGTCAAAAAAATCTTTCATGCCACCGGCAATCGCCCCAAAGTTCTCTGGGAAAAACAGCAAAACCCCGTCACACCAGAGTAGATCTCGGGTACCCGCCTCTGCGGCCCGCAACAATCGCACCTCAACACCAGGCTCTGCGTCACTGGCGGCTCGACTCGCCGCATAGGCTAGACTTTCATTTCGGCCTGACTGACTGTGGTATACAATCAGTAAATGCTTTTTCTCTATCTCGGCCACATTACTCTCTCACGATTTTCAGCAACACGCTGAGCTAATAAAACCACCGCGCTGACTTCATTTACAGCAGACGTTAGACATTTATCGATTACGACACAAGGTAGCCGCATGAAATATCTTCACACTATGATTCGGGTAAAAGACTTAGATGCATCAATGCGATTTTATTGCAATTTATTGGGACTAAAAGAAGTGCGCCGCTATGACAGCGAAAAAGGTCGCTTCAGTCTTATTTTTCTCGCCGCGCCAGACGACTACGACATGGCAACAAGCAAGCAAACCCCAACCATAGAATTAACTTATAACTGGGATGCTGAAGAGTATTCCGGTGGCCGTAATTTTGGCCACCTAGCATTTGCGGTTGACGACATTTACGCCAGCTGCCAAAAACTAATGGACGGCGGGGTCACAATTAGTCGACCTCCGCGTGACGGCCACATGGCCTTTGTGCGCTCACCAGACCTGATCTCTATTGAACTGCTACAGCGCGGCGAAGCCTTGTCACCCCAAGAACCCTGGTTGTCTATGACTAATACCGGCGAGTGGTAGTTAAAAAATACCGAAGAACCAACCGCCGCTGCTGAGGTCTTTCTCACAGCGGTTAAGCTGACCGCCGTAGGTTGCCGCCCGCGCTGACACCTTAGCGGCAACCCTTTTCAACCAAGGCTTATTATCAAATGAGCGCTTTTTAAAACCACCATGACCTTCGTGGTAAGCCATATACAGACTATAAGCGTCGGTATTACTAATGCCGTTTATTCTGCCACTGGTATTGTTATACCAAGCGATAAAATCTATGGCGTCGGCAAAATCATCGCGGTCCGCGCCCCAATTCCCAGACTTATCAATATACCAGTCCCACGTGCCGTCTTTGGCCTGTGGGTAGCCATAGGCATCTGACATCCTCCCTGCGGGAATAAAGCCTAACCAATATTTCTTTGGTGGCTTAGCATTCGCTACAAAACGCGACTCCTGATGCATAATTGCCATCATTACCGGAATAGGAGAGTTCCATTTTTTGGACGCATCTTTTGCGTCGCCGTACCAACCACTTTTCTCACGGAAAATCGCGCACACATCACCCGGATTGCGCGGCGGCGACGTGGTACAAGCCGTCACTGACAGAAGTAATAAAGCTACGCAAAGAAATCTCATTCCGAGCTGCCCGTACCGGCCAACACTGCAAGCAAACCTTGCTCGTCAATCACCTTCACACCCAATGCCTCCGCTTTCGCTAATTTAGAGCCGGCACTTGCGCCAGCGGCTACACAATCTGTCTTAGCGGACACGCTGCTCGCAACTTTTGCCCCAAGCGCCTGTAATTTTTCCTTGGCATCACTGCGGGTCATCGTCTCTAGATTACCGGTCAGCACCCATGTTTGGCCAGCCAGTGGCTGCTCGCCGCCTTGCTTCTGGGCGCTAGGCCAATGTACACCGCGCTCACTTAACTGGCGGACCACCACCCGATTAAACTCGCTGGCGAAAAACGCATGTAGGTGACTTGCCACAATGGGACCAACGTCTTCAACTTCGATCAGCTGTTCTTCCGGCGCCGCCATCAACTCTGGTAAGCCGCCAAAATGACGTGCCAAACTCAGCGCGGTTGCCTCACCGACTTCGCGAATACCCAGCGAGTAAAGAAAGCGCGGCAATGTAGTGGCACGAGATTTCTCAAGAGCGGCGATTAAGTTCTCCGCAGATTTCTGCCCCATACGCTCCAAGTTCGCAATTTTTTCAACTGTCAGCAGATACAAATCGGCAACGGTTTCTATTAATCCCGCATCGACAAACTGTTCGACCAGTTTATCGCCAAGTCCGTCGATATCCATGGCCTTGCGACTGGCAAAATGTTTGATCGCTTCTTTGCGCTGAGCCCCACAAACCAAGCCGCCACTGCAGCGTAAGACCGCCTCGCCTGGGGCGCGCTCCAATGGACTATCGCACACGGGGCAATACTTTGGCGCAATAATGGCGGAGGCGGTATCGGGCCGACGCTCCAACACCACCTGAACAACTTTGGGAATAACGTCACCGGCGCGTCGCACCACAACGGCGTCTCCGATCATCACACCCAGACGTTCAATCTCGTCGAAATTATGAAGCGAGGCGTTGCTAACCGTGACTCCGCCCACGAACACTGGCTCAAGCTTGGCCACCGGCGTTACCGCTCCGGTGCGACCAACCTGAAACTCGACATCCCTAAGCACGGTAATTTCTTCTTGGGCGGGAAATTTGTGGGCAATAGCCCAGCGTGGCGCCCGCGAAACAAAGCCCAGCTGCGCCTGCAAGGCAAGCGAATCCACTTTAAACACTATGCCATCAATATCGTAGGCCAAGCTATCACGTCGCTGTAACAGAGCATGATAATAGCTAACACAGCCCTCAATAGAATCGACCACCTGCAGCTCGGGGCTCACCAAAAAACCCCACTCGCGCAAGCGCTGTAAACCTTCGCTATGGCTAGTAAACAGCGCGTCGCCATCTTGCTGAGCAATACCGTAGCAGCTCATCTCCAAGGGACGCTTGGCAGTAATACGGCTATCTAGCTGGCGCAAACTGCCCGCCGCCGCATTGCGCGGATTGACGAACACCTTAGCGTCGCTCTCCCGCGCCACCGCATTGATACGCTCGAACCCTGCTCGGGGCATATATATTTCGCCACGAACTTCCAGATCATCGGGCCAGTCATTGCCGCGCAAGCGCAAAGGAATCGAGCTTATGGTTTTCACATTCTGAGTGATATCTTCGCCAATCTGACCGTCGCCTCGGGTTGCGCCCCGAACGAGCACACCGTCCACATAGAGCAAGCTCACCGCAATACCATCTAATTTTGGCTCGCAGGCATAGTTCAATGTGAAGCCGTCGTCTAAACGGGATTTCACCCGGCGATCAAAATCCAGTAATTCCTGCTCAGAAAAGACATTATCAAGTGACAACATTGGGGTTTCGTGGCGCACTTGGCTGAAGGAAGGTAGCGGCGCCGCTCCCACCCGCTGTGAAGGCGAATCTGCACTTACCCAGTCGGGATGAGTCGTTTCAATTGCCAGCAGCTCATTAAACAGACGATCGTACTCAGCATCCGGAATTAACGGCGCATCGAGCACATAATATTGGTAGCTATGGTGGTGGAGCTGATCGCGAAGCGCCATTAGGCGCTCACGCAGGGGACTGTCAGACATTCAAAACGCCGTTATTATCGTGCACCGCTCAATCACATCAGGGTTAGCTGACGACGTTCGAAATCTCGGATGCGTTGTTTATAGTGCTCAAGGGTTTGCTTAGTTGCCACACTATGAGTCTGATCGCGCAGCTCGCCCTCAAGATTTTTAACTAGGCAGCGCGCCGTTTCAACCATTGCCTCGTAAGCCTTGATGCTCTCTCTCGGCCCAGGCAAATGCATAAAGAACACGACACCAGGTGTACTGAATTCGTCAATTTCATCTAAGTTGAAATTTCCCGGCTCTACTAAATTAGCCACACTAAACTGAATTTGGCCGGTGCCGTCGGAATTCTCATAACGATGAAAAATACTCATCTTTCCATAACGGACATCACAGGCCATCAAAATTTGGAGCAGATCATTGCCCTTAAATGGCTTACCTTCCGGCGCCATGGCATTGATAACCAGCAGCTCGTGATGCTCTGAAGGAACCGTATCTTCTTTGCTGAAACCGGCTTTATCCGCGGTCGCCGGAGTCACATGCTTAGGGGTATCGTCTGAATCTGCACGCATTGGCAGCTCTTCGTCATCATCAGTTTCAGAGGACGACCAACCTGCAACCACTTCGTCTTCATCATCGTCATCATCTGTCTTTGAACGATATTCATCGGCGGGGTCAGTAAACAAAATATCGTCTTCCGGCTCAGCCTCAATTTCTAGCTTAACGCTATCCTCACCAAGATCATCAACCTGTTCAATATCATCTTGCGTCTTGAACTCAGGCTCCTGACGCGCCTTAGGCACCGCAGCTGGAACCCGCTTCATATGAAGGCTAGGGGTCTCTCTTACAGCCACCACTCTTGCGCTCGATGGCAACTCGGGATTGGTTAGCTCATCGTCATCTTGACGAATTTTTGAACTTAATCGAACGGTATCGCGACGGTCTTTGCGCATCCGTCGGACACCGTCAAGAAGCACCGCCGTCGCCAGCAGAGTCCCAATAATAATCAACCAATCTCTGACATTGAGATCCATTACCTAGCCCTTAATTGACCGTAGTGGCCTTATCTTCAAAAAATTTGCTTTGGCGTTGGATAAAATTCTATCGCTATTGTTCCACGCGATTTAGTAAATATCCAGATTTTAGCTATATTGCGTCGCTTTACATCGCCGCCATTTCCGCTGCTTTTTCCAGATCTACCGATACCAAGCGGGAAACACCCGGCTCATGCATAGTCACACCCATAAGCTGATGCGCCATTTCCATGGCAATCTTATTGTGACTGATATAAATAAACTGCACCTCAGACGACATCTCTTTGACCAAACGAGCATAGCGGCCAACATTGGCATCATCCAAAGGCGCGTCAACTTCATCAAGCATACAAAATGGCGCAGGGTTGAGACGAAATATCGAAAATACCAGCGCAATGGCACACAGTGCTTTTTCTCCACCCGACAGTAAATGAATTGTACTATTTCGTTTGCCCGGTGGCCGCGCCATTATTGAAATACCGGTGTTCAATAAATCATCGCCCGTCATTTCTAACGATGCACTGCCGCCACCAAACACTTTCGGAAATAAATCCTGCAAACCACCATTCACCTTGTCGAAGGTTTCTTTGAAGCGGTTGCGAGTCTCTTTATCGATACGGCGAATGGCGCCCTCTAGGGTTTCCAGCGCCTCAACCAAATCGTTGTTTTGCGCATCTAAGTAATTTTTGCGCTCAGATTGCTGCTTATATTCTTCTATCGCCGCGAGGTTAATGGGGCCTAGTCGCAAAATACGTCTACCAGCCTGCTCTAGAGACGCCAACCACTCAGCCTCGTTGGCATTTTCTGGCAGCGTGTCTAATACCGACTGCAAATCGAATTGCGCTTCTTGAAGCTGATCCTGCAAACCTTTGCGCCGAACATGTAAGCCCTGATTCTCTACCCTCGCCTGCTCTAAATTATTGCGCACGGTCTGCAGCCGCGACTCAATGCCATGACGCTTCTGCTCATTTTCACGAAGCTGATGATCGACCACTTCGAGAGCGCGACGAGACTCCGCGAGCTCTTCTTCAACCGCTAGGCGTTGCTCAAGACGGGCCTCTAACTCAATTTTTAAGTCATCAATCGGCGCGTCGTTTTCATCTAAGCTTGCCGCTAATTGCTCGCGACGCTCCTGAAATTGCGCCAACTGCTCTTCGGTTCGACCGATGTTTTGCAAGACCGAGTCGCGCTGAGTTCGCAAAGATTGGTGACGCATGGCCAACTGGTGGGCATGGTCCTTACTTTGTCGCGCCGTTTGCCGAGCAGCATCAAGTATGGCGCGGTTATTATCGCGTTCACTGAGCAGGGCTTCGCGCTTGCCCGAGTCCTGCTCCATAGATTCAATCGCTTCCTGCAAGATCATTCGCGCCTCGGCGACGGATTCCTGCTCGAGCTGAAATTGACTTCGCAAATCTTTGCCATCGCCATCTAATTGCTGACGACGGGCCAAGACCTGTTCGACACGTGCCTGCTGAGCACTGAGCTTGGCCTTAAGTTCGCTGTACTGACGATTAAATTGCTGCACTTCGCGATTAAGGTCTTCTCTACATTGCTCCTGGGTCTGAAGCAAAGTCTTGTCGGTATCTAGACCTTCAACAATGGTTTGTATACGAATATCAGCGGACGCTATTGCCTCGCGTAACTCCTGCAAATCCTGCTGGCGCTGCAATACGCCGCCTTGCTCGGTATTGCCGCGACTTACTCGCAGCCAGGTTGCACCAAGCCACAAGCCTTCGGGTGTGATAACAGATTCGTTGGCGGCCAAACTTGAACGCATAGCCAATGCGCCTATTAAATCGTCTGCAACACGAACACTACTAAGGATGCCCAACAAAGCCGCATTGCCACTCACTTTATCCGCGAGCGACGCAGCCGAAGATGTCGACTTTGCCGCACCCTCGACAAAACACACACTGCCTTCTTTTAAACTATCTAGAATACTGCCAACACCTTCCAGCGATTCAACACATAGCGCTTGCAGTTGATCACCCAGCACGGTTTCGACCGCTTGCTGCCAACCCTCTGCAACTTGTAATTGCTCAGCTAAGCGTGGTGCGCTCGCCAAGCCTTGATCTTCAAGCCATTTACCTGTGGTTTTATCGCCCTGACCCAGCGCTGCTTGTTGCAGGGCTTCCAATGACGCCATGCGGCCGCGCATGCGCTGCAATTCACTTCGGCAGGCATCCAGTTCATCACTGGCCTGCGTAATACGCTCACGGCATTCGCTAATCTGCGGAATAATCTGCTCGTGACGCTCTTGCGCGGATGACGACTCTAATTCAAGCTCGGCAACTTCTTGCTGCAGTATTTCAATGTCGTCGTCAGTATCTTCGACGTTCAAACCGCGACGTTCTAGATCGAGCTTTTCAATGCGTTCTTGGAGACGCTGCAAACTCATTTCCAAGTGCTGAATACGAGACTGCTCTACTTCGGCGCGCTGACGGGGGCCCGCGGCCAATTGGTTGAACTCATCCCAGCGATGCTGCCAAGACTGCATGGCATCTTCAGCGCCAGCCAAGGCCTCTGCAGCGTTCTCTTCGGAGGCTTCGGTAATTTCCAGTTCTGGCTCGATCTCGGCAATTTCTTCTTGCCACAGGGCGATCTTTTCACGATCGTCCTCGAGATGACGGGTGGTTTCTTGTACATTCACGCTTAGCTGTTGCAGATCTGCATCTAATTGCTGACGGCGCTGCTGCTGATGCTGGATACCCTGCTCAGCACGCGCTATTTCAGCGCCGATACTGTAGAAGCGGCCCTGCACTTCGTTAAACGTATCATTGAGTTGACTATGCTGATCTCTGGCCTGCTCTATGCCAGTATTTAAACCCACCTGCTCAGTGACAATCGCTTCACGCTCAAGCTCAAGACGATTGATATCTTGTTCTTTTAAACCAGCCTGATCATCCAAGGCCTTCCATTGCAAAACCTGCAATTGCGCCTTTAATAAACGCTCTTCTTTTTTATACTCGGTGTACTTTTCTGCCGCAGCCGCCTGACGCTGTAAGTGCTGTAACTGGCGCCCTAATTCATCGCGAAGGTCTGTCAGTCGCTCTAAGTTTTCTTGCGTTCGACGCATCCGATTTTCAGTTTCTCGACGACGCTCTTTATATTTTGAAATACCGGCGGCTTCTTCAAGAAATACCCGTAACTCCTCAGGCTTAGATTCAATCAGCCTAGAAATCATACCCTGTTCAATAATGGCGTAACTGCGCGGCCCCAGGCCCGTACCCAGAAAAATATCGGTAATATCGCGACGCCGACACTTGGTGCCATTTAGGTAGTACTCAGAAACAGCTTCCCGTGTCACTTTGCGTCGAATGGCAATCTCGTCGTAGGCGGCATATTCGCCACCCAACTTTTTATCACTGTTATCGAACACCAATTCAATACTCGCCTGCCCTACCGGTTTGCGATTGACCGACCCGTTAAAAATAACATCGGTCATCGACTCGCCACGTAGATTTTTGGCCGAGCTTTCCCCCATCACCCAACGCACAGCATCGATAATATTTGATTTACCACAGCCATTGGGCCCAACTACCGCCGACAGATTCGTCGGAAAATGGGCCGTAGTCGGGTCTACAAAGGATTTAAAACCCGCTAATTTGATACTTTTAAGACGCATAAACCAATAACCAACACTCTATGATGCTGCCACGCTGAGTTTTATTATATTCTCGAGGCAACAACAGGATAAATTTGCGCAAAGCGCGATTATAGCGATAGCTGCGAGGACTGACAGCAGTATTTGTGACTTTATGAGCAGCAAAACCGTTTCTGGCTAGCTCCCCTGCACCTCAGCAATCAACAAACTCAATGGATCACTGACCTTCGCCGGCTCTATTTTTACAGGCTTAGCGACCCAATCCCCGTCGCGACGAATAGCTGTCCCGGCAAGGCTTATATGCGCAGACAATACCAGCTCAGAAAAATCTTCCAAACTCATTCCCTGTCGAATCACATCAGCATCGGTGAGCTGCAGACTAATAGGCCATTGCTGTCCGGTCAACAAAGGTACGCGCAACGCCGCCACCGGCATAGGATTGCCATCGCTACTTTTGGCAACCACAAACAATATACCTTGCGGGACAACGCCTAACTCCGACGCCACGCTGACGCTCAGCTCCAGTGATTGTAAATTTCCCGCTTCTTCTGCGAGACGCTTAGCTTCTGCAATTCCGCCGCTAATTAAGTCAATCTCAGAAGAATCTGGCGGTAATTGAGTGAGCAGCTTTTGCCAGTGCGACAGGGCATCCAGATACCGGCCACTTGCAAAGGCATCAATGCCCAACACTCCGAGCGCCGTCCCTTGCATGGGGTTAATCGCCAAGGCCCTATCAAGCAAGCTGCGGGTTTCGCCGTCGACTTTTCGCCCCCCGACCAAATACCGGGCCTGCCCTAATTGCGCTAACACATTGGGATCTTCCGGATACAGCGCCGCTAGTCGCTGGTAATAAGGCAGCGCACCGGCAAAATCACCTTGCTGACGAAATAGCGACGCCATCATCATTAAATGTTCGGCGCTGTCTGGCCGCCGCGCTAAAATAGCATCTACTAGCTCTTGATAACGCTCCCAGCGCAGGTCGTCAGCACCCTCGCTAACGATCTCTCCCTGTAGTTGTTGCAGGGCTATATCTTGTCGATAGCCAAGGCGATCGTAAATAATCAACGCAGTAGCCGGTATCAACACCAGTACGGCCAAAATATAGCCGCGTCTAGAGCGCTGCACCGGAGCATATCCACCACTCGTAGATTCGGCGACCAACTGGCGATCTAGCTCACGCTCTAGTTCTGCCAACTGCCCTGAATCAATAAGCCCGGATGCTAAATCAGCGGCCAGCTCACGCTGACGTTGGCGATAGAAATCACGCTGGGCGCTGCGATGAAGTTGTTGATCTGTTTGGCTTGTTTGCCGGCTTCGTAAAGACAGTAAAACTAATATGCCTGCCAGCAAAAATAAACTGGCAATACCAAGGTAGAGGCTAATCATGATCGGTCCCCCGAATGCTTTCCATCCGCATCGTCGTTCAGCAGTTCTTGCAAGCGCTCCTGTTCAACCGTCGACAGCGAGACATCGCTAGGGACTTGCCGACGTTTGCGGCCAGACGCCATCCGCCACCACACCAAGCAACCCAATATTAACAAGCCTAGGGGCGCGAACCAGAGCACCGCGGTTTGACCGCTAAAGCGAGGACGATACAAAATAAAGTCACCATAGCGGTCGACCATGTATTGAGTGATCTCTATGTCAGATTTATCGTCCATAATCATGCGATGAATCTGCCGACGTAAATCCACCGAGATGGCCGAGTCGGAACCAGATAAATTCTGATTCTGGCATTTGGGGCAACGCAACTCTTGGGTAAACGCGTGGTAGCGTTTTTCCTGCAGGGGTGTATCGAACTGATAGGTCTCTATGACCGCAGCAGCGGATAGGCTGAATACCATTAAAACGCAGCTTAAAATGATGGCTTTCATTGTGTCGATCCCTGCCCGTTCAATTCAGCAATCCGTGGCGCGAACTCCTTATCCCACACCCTTTGCTCTAAAGCGCCCTGATAGCGAAACCGAACGGTTCCAGACGCATCAACTAAATAGGTTTCTGGCGCACCGGTGACACCAAGATCCAAGCCCAAAGAGCCATCCTCATCAAATAAAGTCACAGTATAGGGGTCACCTTTCTGAACTAACCAGCGCTTGGCGGCCTCGGCGTCATCCTTGTAGTCGATGCTGACAATTTTCACACCCTGCTCGGCAAGCTTCATTAGGAATGGGTGTTCAAAATGACAAGTCGGGCACCACGTTGCCCAGACGTTCAATAAGAACAACTCGCCCACGATCTGCGCTTTATCGATGAGGCGACCATCGTCTAAGGCCGGTTCGGAAAATTCGGGTAGGGGCTTATCAACCAAAGCCGATGGCAAGTCTGTCGGCGCATAATCGCCGCTGAGGACACGACGCTCAACACCAAAAAACACCGCGGCTAAAAGAGCAAAAATCAGTAAGGGCAAAAACAATTTAAGTCGTTGCATTGTTTTCTCCCTTTTCATCGAGCACTACTTTTTGAGCTGGACGATAACGCTTATCACAGATCGCCAACAAGGCGCCGATAGCCATTAATATAGACCCCAACCAGATCCAGCGAATAAACGGTTTCACATGTATACGCACCGCCCACGCGTCTTTGCCAACAGGCTCACCCAGGGCGATAAACACATCTCGCGTCAATCCGGCATCGATTGCTGCCTCAGTCATTACCTGACCGCTGCGGGCGTGATAACGCCGTTTCTCTGGGTGCATTTCATCAATGAAGTTGCCATCCTGCCAAAGCGTAAACCCACCTCGCTGGCCCTGGTAATTTGGGCCCTGAATAGCTTGCACTGAATCAAAGCTCACCTCGTAAGAAAATGCTGTTTCGGTGCGCTCTCCCACCATCATGCGGATATCTTTTTCATTATTAAAACTGGTCACCATTCCAACGCCAAGTACACAGGAGGCAAAACCCAGATGCGCAATCAGCATTCCGTAATATGATGGCGTCAGTCGGCCTAGACCTTTCGCTAGGGTCGGCGCATTGCGAACTTTACTGCGCAGATTCACTAGACTGCTAAGCACTATCCAGGCCGCCAGTAACACACCAATCGTCGCGCCAATATGCACACTGCCACCAAACCAGCGCGGCAATATCAAGCCTAAAATAGCACTACTCACAAACGCAATGATCATTGGCTTTAGCCACGACGACGGTTTGCTGCGCTTCCATTGTGACGAGGGACCTATGCCGACCACCAGGGCCGTTAAGCACATTAAGGGTACAAAAATGGCGTTAAAATACGGTGGCCCCACCGAGTACTTACCCAAGCCCGCAAAGTCCATAATCAGCGGGAATAAAGTACCGAGTAACACCGTCATTGCGGCGACCAGAAACAAGATATTGTTGACGAGTAATAAGGCTTCTCGGGACAGCCAAGTAAATGTGGGGGCGTTCTCGTTCGCTGGCGCACGAAAGGCGTATAGGGTGAGCGAGCCGCCGACGACAATCACCAAAAAGGCAAGTATAAACATACCGCGAGTGGGGTCAGCAGCGAAAGCATGCACTGAGGTGAGCACACCTGAGCGGACCAAAAACGTACCCAGCAAGCTCAGCGAGAATGCAAATATTGCTAGCAACAAAGTCCAGCTCTTAAAGACACCGCGCTTTTCGGTCACTGCCAAGGAATGTATTAGCGCGGTACCCACCAACCACGGCATGAAAGAGGCGTTTTCTACGGGGTCCCAAAACCACCAGCCGCCCCAGCCCAATTCGTAATAGGCCCACCAACTTCCCAAGGCGATACCAACGGTGAGAAATGCCCAGGCAATATTTGTCCACGGACGCGACCAGCGCGCCCAGCTAGCATCCATTCGGCCACTCATCAGTGCTGCAATAGCGAAGGCAAAAGCCACTGAAAAACCAACGTAGCCGACATATAGCATCGGCGGGTGAATCACCATTCCAGGATCTTGCAGAAGAGGATTTAAGTCTTGGCCATCGGCGGGAGTATTTAGCAAATGGCGGGCAAAAGGATTAGACGTGAACAGTGAAAAACTAAAGAACCCAACCGCAATCATGCCCATTACCGAGAGCACTCGCGCGAGTATATCTTGGGGCAATTGCCGTGAAAAAATCGCGACGGCTACCGTCCACAAAGCTAGGATCTGCAGCCACAATACTAATGAACCTTCGTGGCCGCCCCAGAGGGCGCTGAACTTATAGGCCGCCGGCAACAGGGTATTCGATTGCGCAGCGACAATATCAACAGAAAAATCATCAGTTAAAAAAGCATAGAACAAACAGCCAATCGCAATACTTGTAAATAGGCACTGCGCAAAACTTAAATAACGGCCGGAGCGCATCGCCAGCTGGTCACCGCTGTAAACTCCCCAAAGCGGCAGAACAGCCAATGCAAGCGCAAAACAAAAACCGAGTATTAAGGCAACGTGGCCGATTTCAACAATCACAGATTACCCCTTCTCTTGTTTTTCAGCACGACTGGCCGCAGATTTTTCTAAAGCGTCACTGACTTCTGGCGGCATATAGTTTTCATCATGCTTTGCCAGTACTTCGCTCGCATAAAAAACACCGTCTTCCCCTAATTTACCAGATGCCACTACGCCCTCACCTTCGGCAAACAAATCTGGCAGAATTCCTTCGTACTCGACGGTGACAACAGCGCTGTAATCAGTGACAACAAAGCGCATTTTCAAACTATCGCTGGCGCGCACTACACTGCCTTCCTGAACCATGCCGCCGGCGCGAATTGCCTTACCCACTGGTGCTTTGCCAGCCGCAATATCAGCTGGGGGATAAAATAGATTTATATTTTCCTTTAAGGCATAGCCCAGTAAGCCAGCCGCAAGACTGGCCACAATCAAAATAAATATGATAATCAAAAGGCGCTGTTTGCGCTGAGGATGCATAGCCATAACCGTCTCTTCACTACATCGAAGCCGCTGACAATAAGTAGCGGGAATTTAATTTGTGCTGGTTAACGACGCTTTTTTACGTCGCACAATAGCGCGAATATGCTGCTCAGCTTGGCGACGGCGGCGGCGCGCCACCCAAAGCAAGGCGCTGAGTACGAACAAACTTGCGCCGTAGCAAAACCACACATAGCTGCCGTGGCCGCTCATTGTGAGCAGATCGCCAAAACTATCAAAATACATTTAGCGAGACTCTCCGCAGATAAGGTTTTGCACCCAGCGAGTATTCTTTTCGCGATTCAAAATCTCAGCACGGGTAAACAACAGCAACACCCAGCCAAAAAACAAATACATGCCACTCAAGGTCGCCATCAGGGGTCGCAACATGGTGGGGTGTATCGTCGACTGACCGGTAAAGCTAATACTGGCAGGCTGATGCAAGCTGTACCACCACTCAACAGACCAGTAAATGATAGGAATGTTCACCGCGCCGACAATAGCAAGTACCGCACAGGCTTTAGCGGCCGCGTCGCGATTTTCAAATGCCTGATGTAAAGCAATGATACCTAAATATAAAAAGAACAAAATCAGCACTGAGGTAATACGCGCATCCCACACCCACCAAGTACCCCATGTTGGCTTTCCCCAGACTGCGCCAGTTAATAATGCAAGGAAGGTCAGCGAGGCGCCGATAGGTGCAATCGCTTTCATGACCATGGCCGCCAACTTCATGCGCCAGATCAAGTGGATGGCGCCGGCAATCGCCATCGTCATATAAGCACCCATTGCCACCGCCGACGCGGGAACATGAATATAAATAATCCGGAAGCTATTGCCTTGCTTATAATCGGGTGGCACAAACGCCAAGCCCCAAACAATACCACCAAGCAATAATAGCAACGACAGCGTTGCCAGCCAGGGCAAAAGGCGACCACTAAACTGATAAAACCAGCGTGGAGAGCCCCATTTATGGAAGGTTGAGCTAATCGACAAAGCAGTATTCTCTTTTTAAAAGCTATTTAGACACTGATAGCTCAGCGCAAAAGTGGGACATTATACCCTAGCCTGACCGCGATTTAGACAGGCCCTGACATACTTAAATACAACAATATTGATTTTTGCCGCTTGCTAAAACTACTGATCAACACTAATTCGCAAAGCACCACAAATCGCCAGTGGCGATAACGCTAGCGCCGCCAGAAAAAACACTCCTAACATTGCAAGCTGCGGCAAATAGGGGCCGCCCTCAACTGCCGCTTTGACTGCGCTGCTGCCAAAAATAAGTACCGGGATGTAAAGTGGCAATACGATGAGCGACAACAACAAGCCGCCCTTGCGAAGCCCTACCGTTAATGCGGCGCCAATAGCGCCTATAAAACTGAGCACACTAGTGCCCAAAATCAAGCTCATCATTAGCGGTAGCATCCCCGCCGGGGGCAAATGCAAGAGGATACCCAACACCGGTGACAAAAGACTCAAGGGCAAGCCGGTCATTAGCCAATGTGCCACTGTTTTAGCTAATACTTGTGGATAAAGCGGCTGATGGGTAAGTAACATTTGCTCTAGGGTCGCATCATCGAAGTCGCCCTTAAACAAACTGTCCATGGCGAGCAGCGACGCTAGCAGCGCAACAACCCATAAAATGCCGGGTGCCAGCTCGGCAAGACGATCTGGCTGTGGGCCAATCCCAAGGGGAAATAAGGCGCACACCATCACAAAAAACACTAGGGGGTTAGACCATTCACTACCGCGCCGCAGTGATGCAACAACATCACGCAGCAGTACTGCAAACACCAATTTAATCAGTCTAGGATTAGACATTGGCGGCAGCTCCCAAATTGATGACCTTAAAGTCCTGGGAGAAGTTAAGACTGTGATGGGTAGTTAATAATATCGCTCCGCCATCACTTACAAATTCGCTTAGCCACTTCTCGATCTCGGCCACGCCGCGCTGATCTATGGCGGTAAAGGGTTCATCCAGAATCCAGAGACTAGCGGGAATACAGAATAAGCGCGCCAAGTTCGCCCTGCGCTGCTGACCGGCTGACAAGGAGAAACACGGTTGCTCTTCAAAACCACCCAAACCGACTTTGTCGAGCGCAGCCATAATGAGGGCATCGCTATCGGCAAGCCCGCGTAAAGCACACGACCAGCGCAAATTTTCAAGCGGACTCAGCACTGCTTTTATACCAGCGCCGTGGCCGATATACAGTAACTGCTGCAAATAATCGTGGCGCTGTCGCTGCAAAGATTTACCCTGCCATAAAACATCGCCTTCGTAGCGACTCGACAGGCCAGCCAAAATGCGGAGCAAACTCGTCTTACCACTGCCATTTGGGCCAGCAATTTGTAAAAGCTGGCCCGCATTGAGCTGAAAGCACAAATCTGAAAACAGCACCCGATCATCTCGCTCGCTGAATAACTGTTTAACTTCCAGGCCTGTAATTGCCAAAACTACTCCCGCTTATCCACGCACAGACATGTCGACGACATGCGTAAAATCGCCGCCAAGTATATACGAAACTATGGAAATTTAGTGCCTAAAACGAGAGCCCAAGTTATTTGCAGGCAAACACCTGCGCACGATTAGCAATTGACTCAACGAGACTTGCCATCACTGTCGCTAGCGCGATCGCGCTCCCAGCTTTCAAAATCTTGGGTTACCAGATCAAGATAACTTAGCGCTTTGTCTAGTTCCGCAGAATAACCCTTAGCGCGAAATTTCATTAAGCGCTGACGCACCCAACTCAGCTCGCTCACCAAATTACTGATATTGCTATCCGCGGCCACCTGCAAAGCAAGACTCGGGCTTACGGCCGGGACTGCCTGAGGAGTCAGTGCAGCCAGGTCGGCACCAATCGTCTCGAACTGACTACCGCGATAAGCTCGAAAGGCCCCAGAATCGTAGCGGGTCTGGGGGGCAGTTAAATCATCTGGATTACTTGCCTGAAGCGGCGTAAAGCTCGCACTTTCATAGTTTAAAACCGAGGGCGCCGAATCCGAGAGTTGACTAGTTCTGGGCTGCAAGCGACCGTCAAAAAAAACGCTCAGCGGGTCAGTGTAGCTATCAACTGGGTTATTAGCCGCAGACGGGCTATTGTTGCGATCAGCCGCGCGCAGTAAGCGCGATTTTAATTCGCCATCGACGGCACTTGGCGTCTGATGATTAATGCGACGCGCCAGCATCAGCTCTAAAGCCCCAATAGCAGCCACTAGCAATGACACCAAACTCGGCGTCATTGAGATCCGTCGGGTGCGGACACGCTCCATAACGCGCTCAGCTAACTGGGCGCATTCCACCAGCTCAGTCATCTTTAAAACCGTTGCGCCGCCATAGAGGGTATGGAAGCCTCTGTGGATATCGTCAAGTATTCTCTGGCCATCGTAGCCATAACGCAATTCTGCAAGCTGCTCTGACAACCGCTGAACAATCTCCTCTGCTTCCGCGAGGAAAATCGCCAAAATACCTTCGTGCTCTTGTTCGTTCACACTAAGCTCCACGTTATTGTCAGACAGCTAAACAGCACATCCACCAATCATGGTAAATTATTATATTTAGCGGCACCGCCTCAATCACTGACGCGGCACTTACCCGTCATTATCACCGATCGCCGCCGCCAAGGATGTCGGCTACATCACACTTACACGGTATCGTGTCATATACCGTTAAGTTAGATTTACTCTGGAAAAGCAAGGGGACTGCACGGGTAATATCGAGCAGACTGCCGTGTTTAGGACTTTGATCTGGGGTTGCCGATAACAGCCAGAATTTTATTTTCCAGCATCGCCGCCGTAAAGGGTTTAACCATATACGCATCTACCCCGGCCTGCGCCGCGGCGATAATTTGTCCGCGCTGGGCGTCAGCGGTAATCATCAATACCCGGATATGCGTTAAGTTACTGTCTGCCCTGATCGCCCGCAGCAGATCTAAACCGGACATCCTCGGCATAATCAAATCAGTAATAACTAAATCAAAGCGTTGGTTGTGGAGCATGGGGAGCGCCGACAAGCCATCTTCCGCTTCACTAATATAACGATACCCCAAGTCAGTGAGTAAATTACAAATAATACGTCGCATTGAAGAAAAGCTTTCCACCACCAATATCCGCATCTCAGCCGGCGAATACGACTCCGAGACAACAGGGTCTATTTCCTCATGATTACCCCTAAAGGGGTTTGGGCTTAAATCCCGAAGATCATCACTCATTAATGTTGCGCCACCGGGTCATCAGCCCCCGTGTTTAGCGCTAATAAGCGCTCAACAAAAAATACTAAATGCCCCTGCGCCTTGGCTGGCAAAGGCCAAGTTTGCACCTGTTTTGCTAACTCCCTCAATGCCCTGGCAGAGGGACTACTTGGCGCCGCCAAGATCACCGGCTCTTGCTGGCGTACAGCCTCTCTAAGCTTCAAATCAAACGGCACCGTGCCTGCATAGATCAAGCCGACGTCTAAGAATTGACCACAGACCTGATTCAAACTTTCGAAAAGTTGGCGCCCCTCCTGCTCGTCGGCAACCATATTCGCCACAATACGGAACCGACTGCGACCAAAATCGCGATTCAACAATTTAATGAGTGCGTAAGCATCTGTTATCGAGCTTGGTTCGTTGCAGACCACCATTAAGACTTCGTGTGCAGCAGACAGAAAATTGACCACGGAGTCCGATATACCCGCCGCCGTATCAATGACCAAGACATCCAATTGACCGGCAATATCGCTAAAAGCGCGAATTAAACCTGCGTGTTCTAGGGAGCTGAGCATACTTAAGCGTCGCGTTCCCGACGACGCCGGAATAATCTTTATGCCCGCAGGGCCTGTCAGTAAAATATCCTGCAGCGAACACTGACCATCTAAGACGTGCTCTATGGTGTTTGACGCTTTAAGTCCAAGCAGCACATCAACATTTGCCAGACCAAAATCCGCATCCAAAAGAACCACCCTTGAGCCATTTTCTGCCAGCGCGACACTGAGATTGATAGCGACATTACTTTTACCAACGCCACCTTTACCGCCACTTACGGCGATCACTTGAATTGCCCGAGTCATGATAGCTTCGCTGGCAATTCAGCGTTGTTAAACATATTCTCGCGCCAAGGAAAGCCCCACATTCTGCGACTGTGTTCGCCAACCTGGTCGGCATTACACATCGCCATAATTTTCTTTAGCAAGCGCTGATCCACTGCATGAACATCAACGAGGAGGACAAATAAATTACTCGCGGCGTAAGGACGGTAATCATCGAAGCTAGGGTTGTTCTGCATCAATCCGAGAAAACCGCCCTCCCAGGCACCAAAGGACAGCAGGGTAATGGGCAGCGAATACATAATAATAGTCCGCGCCAAGCCCTCATCAACAGTGAAAAGCGTTAAGGCAAACACGGCCAATAATACACCCAAGCAAAAGCCCCAGAAACCACCCCGCCACGCTCCGCCAAGCATATTGGTCAGCATCAGCGGGGAGGCCAGCGGCAGCCCAAGGCGCTGAACATCGGCAGCCGCACCGGTAAAAATCCACCAGCGCCAGCCATTCAAATGCGGTTGATTAAGCATTTCAACAATTTCGCAAAGCCCGTCGTGATCGCGACTTAAAAATACCAGCCTACGTTTCATTATTCTTCATCTCCCGGGTAGCCACCCTCTAAGCCCAGCGTGGCGCACAAAACGACCGACCAACAATTATCGCAATGACTGCAGGCGCTCAGCTTGACTTACCACCTCAGTCAGCCGAATCCCCAACTTATCTTCGATCACCACCACTTCCCCACGCGCGATCAAGGTGCCATTTACCAACACATCTAATGGCTCTCCAGCTTGCCGGTCAAGCTCTACGATAGCGCCCTGATGCAGCTGCAATAAATCCCGGATTGGCATATCGCTGCCGCCTACCTCCAAGGTAAGACGAACAGGAATATCCATCACCATGGTCAAATCTGGACCGCTAGTACTCCGATCACGAAGTCTGGCACCGACGCCATCAAGCGGAGTCGGCCCTTTTAAGCCTGCGCTATCGGCGCCTTGAAACCCAAGCTTGTCGGCTGCCTCCATTTCTTCTTTTAAGGCCTGACGCTGACGTCGCAGTTCGTCTTGCTTGTCCATATTCCAGTCTCTTAGTCACATTTCAAGTCGCACAACTGCCGGCTTTTTACACCCTAACTATTTTTGGTGAATCTTAGCCTTGTAGAGTAGCCGCTTTATTCCACTATCTTAAGCGCCAAACACCCATTCACAATGCCCAAATGCGCTCTTGCTACTGGCACGCCAGAGGCCTTTAGCACCGACGACTCCCGGCTAGTCAGCGGAATAACATCACCCACTTGCAAGCCGGCAACCTGCCCTAAACTCATCACCGGCTCCGCCAGTGTGCAACGTGTTGCCACCTTGGTATCCAGCAGCGACTGACTCAGGGAGCTCTGCCACAATGAATTATCACCGGAATGCTCAGCCGATTCTGTCTTGCTGAGCAACTCCATTACGGGCTCCAACATCGCCACTGGCAAGGCAATATGAAATTCACCGCCACCGCCACTATCTAATTCAATCTGAAAACGACACACCACAATATTATCGGTGTGACCAGCGATAGAGGCCATCGCAGGATTCACTTCCATAGCCAATGACTCGCAGCGCATTGCACTCGCCAAGCGCCAAGCTCGATCATAATCAGTGTGAGCGCGCTTGACCAATCGACCGATAACACGACGCTCTACCTGACTAAAGTCGCGACCGTCAGCATGGCCCTGAGTACCGTTGCCACCAAAGAACATATCCACTAATCGAAATACCAAGCGCGCATCAAAGACAATCATTGCAGCGCCTTTCAGCGGATGTAAGCGCATTAAATTTAGGGATGTAGGGACATACAGTGAATGCAGGTATTCGCCATAAGCCTGGAACTGCAGATCAATCGCGGCAACATCGACACTTTGACCTAGGACGTCGGAGACACTATCTCGAAAGTATTCCGCAAACCGCTTACTAATATGTTCTAAGCCCGGTAAGGGCCGCTTTTTTAAACGTCGCCGACTGGCTAAATCAAAGGAACGTGGGCTTGCAGAACCCGCACTTTGGCGATCTGGGCTTGGTGCTTGCGCCTGCACATTCGCCAATAAGGCATCTATTTCTGCTTGGGAAAGTAAATCCTTCACCATTACGCCCACACCGCTACTAAACAAAAGGAATACAGGACTTACAGCAAGACTTGCGCCAATATTTTATTATTTAAATCAATGACTTAAAAACTCGACTGCGTGTCAAAAAAATGACAGCCGCTACTTATCTTCCGCCAACCATTTACGCAGCAAGACCATTGAATCAGCAAAGCAGCGCTTGGCATTGCTAAAGTCCTGCTGGATATCTTGAAAACTTGCATCGCGACCACGATATTCCAAACCGCGAAAATGCTGAGATAGATTTTCTGCGCCAAGCGATGCAGCCCCACCCTTCATGGTGTGCGCCATAGCCCTGAGAGTGCCGGCGTCACGGTTTATAATGGCTTGCTCTATAGCCGCCAGCCGCTCTTGAGTATCGATCTCAAACTCGTCAATCAAGGAGAAAACATCGTCTTCCATAAACTCACGTAGTTCTTCCAATAAGGCTAAATCTAATGCGGGCATGGGCTTAAAACGTCCTTGTTTAAATAGCTGGATAAATCGTGTTATCTATTTAGGGCTAATACGCCGTTGATTGCAGCTTGCTATTTTTTGCTTGGCAATGATAGCTAAGTCTAGGTTATCGGCAAGTAAAACCGAGTACTAAAATACATCTATTTTACGGGCATCGAGAATAACTTCGCCAACCGCCGCCATTTGTTTTGCAACCCTGACTATCTCCGCTTGCGCACTCATTGACTCTGTTTGCGTGAAACGGCGTGACAACAAGGAAATCGCCTGCTTCTTCTCATTTGTTAGCACACTTAAAAATCGGCGCCGGAGCTGCGCTCCCGCTTCTGCCAAGGCGGGAGCTAGGATCTCTGGCGCTAGCTGTTTCGCCAGAATAGCAATATCGTCTTCTGCCATATTCACAATTTGGCCAAAGCCAAACATTAACTCCTCAACTCGGGCAGCGTGTTCTGGCTGACTTGCGCGCAAGCCATTAAGCAAACTGCTCTCCGCCCCGACGTCCATTTCATTGAGCAAGGCGGCCGCCAAGGAATCCCCTGTCATCGCCCGTCCCATTGGTCGACCGACCTCGCTAAAATACTGCTCAAGCAAGTAATCCAGTTCTTCAAGCGCGGCCGGGGTCAGATTCTTCAATCCCGACAGACGGCCTAATAAATCTAATCTTCGCGACTCCTCAAATGCAAGCAGCACCTCACTACCCTGCTTCGCATCCAGACAGGCAATAACAACGGCCTGTATTTGTGGATGTTCGCGTCTGATGATATCGATAATGGTCTTAGCTTCGAGCCACTTTAACTTATTAATATGTCGAGACTGGCCATGCAGGTCTAGGCGATCACCCAGGAGCTTTGCACGCTCTTCGCCTAGCGCCTCTTCCAGCAAACTCAACACCGCGTCACCCGCGCCCGGTTTCACCCCAGAAAAGGTGTTTACGTCGCGATGAAAACGCGCGAGCACGCGATTAAATTCTGCACTACTCGGGGCGTCCATACCGCTCATCGCTGCCGCCAAGCGATGCACATCAGCGGGCTGCAGTGCTCGTAAAACAGCGGCGGCCTGCGGTTTATCAAGCGACATAATTAAGGCCGCTGCCTGCTCCGCATCCGCTAAGTTCATCGATGTGGCCATTAGCTCCGAGCCCCATTCAACCAATGACTTAAGACGCTAGCAACACGGGCGGGCTCTTCTTCAGCAATAGCCTGAAAGCGGCGTAATTGATCACGGTAGTCACTCTCTAGCTGCCGAGCTTTTGCTCGCAATTGCTGGTAACGATGGTATGCCCACGCAAAGCCACCACCGCCGATCAGCAATAGGCCCAGTGCCAGATATAGTCGCTGAATAAGAACGAGTCCCCATAAGGTATTACCATCATTATTTGTTTTCGAGAACGTGCGAAACTGCACACTTAGCTGATCTCCCCGCCCAGTATTCAAGGCCAAGCCAGCTGTAACGACCGCCGCTAGCGCTTCTTCAACATCCGGCACGTGCGCGGGTCGATTTACTAAAATCAGAACGGCTGTCACCTCCGCGCCTTCGCCGAGCCCATTTTTGTCGCCACTGTCTACTTGCACCGTTATTTTTATATCGCGACCATCAATAACTGAGGTCGCCAAACTCAGCACTTTGCGGGTCAAATAAGCCTCACGCTGACTACGTAGGTCGTTTTGAGCCGGCTCAAATCCTGCGCTGTAGGTAGAGCGCCAGTACTGCCAAGCCACTTCCGTCATCAATAGCACGCCGGCGATAAAACACAGCGCCATAACCAACATGGAAATGTAGCTAGGTATCGCTAATGCCCCAGCCTCGACTATCTCTGCCGTCTCATATTCTTGCACCACTAACGCCAAGCCCCACGACCGTCAATATAATGACAGAAACCGAAAAAGCTGGAGTAAAAACAATAAAATGTCATTTTTTTGACAACCCATTATGAAAAAGAGCATAAATCACAGTGATTATCACTGCCAACTCACTAATAACAGTTGTTATTGCAGTAATTAGGCCAGCATGGAGCAACAGCAAATACAGGGAAGTGGTAAGCGGGGTATCGATCTTTGCGCAAAAGCTCGGGTATGCATCCGGCAGCAGCGAATAAGTCGCTGACCAGATGCAGTCTATTGGGATTTCAGAGCGCTAGTTAAGCTGAACCAATTCAATAAAATCGGCCGATATTGGTGTCGACGCTGGTACACCACCGGCATCAATCTTTAACGTAGACTCAAACTCATATTCTTTGCGCTCACCACTGCGGTCAATGGTTAGTGACGCAAAATCAAAGAGATTTGGATCTGCCATTTGCGAGGGTGCGATATTTTGCATGGACGAGAATATTTTCTCTATGCGACTGCCATCGGTCTTTTCCCACTCCATGAGCATTTTACGAATATTCTGGCGCTGAAGGTTTTCCTGCGAGCCACAGAGGTTGCAGGGAATAATCGGAAATTCCTTGTGCTCAGAAAAGGCCTCAATATCACTTTCACGGCAGTAGGCCAGTGGACGAATCACGATATTGCGCTTGTCATCAGACAGCAGTTTTGGGGGCATACCCGACAAGCGCGAACCGTAAAACATATTTAAAAATAAGGTTTGTACGATATCGTCTTTATGGTGCCCCAGCGCAATTTTAGTCGCACCAATGTCTTCGGCAAAGGCGTATAGCGTACCGCGACGTAAGCGCGAGCAGAGGCCACAGGTGGTTTTGCCCTCAGGAATCTTTTGCTTAACTATCGAGTAAGTGTCTTTATTGACGATGTAATACTCAAGCCCCAAGGTATCGAGGTACTCAGGCAGCACATGCTCTGGATAGCCAGGCTGCTTTTGGTCCATATTCACCGCCACTAAATCAAACTTAATCGGCGCGCTCTTTTGTAGATTCATGAGTATATCGAGCATGGTGTAGCTGTCTTTACCGCCAGATAGGCAAACCATCACGCGGTCACCCTCTTCGATCATTTTATAGTCTTCAATCGCTTGGCCCATATGGCGGCGCAAACGCTTCTGAAGTTTATTGAATTCAAGTTTTGGCAAGCTAGACATAACACGCAAATCAAATATAGGACTGGGTCGCGCATTATATAGAAACGCGCAGTCAGCGGCCACAAACTCGCGCTTTTGCGGTACTATCAGGCCGAGTATTTGGCCTTTACGGCCTCAATCGCTGGCAATCGGCGGCGTAGATGACTATCATTAGGCCGCCAAAATCTGCTGGCATGAGGTGTCTC
>TARA_R110001592_G_scaffold3525_12_pt1 | contig 32776 bp, 38 predicted proteins | sample TARA_R110001592 | Tara Oceans TARA_R110001592 (sample SAMEA4398387) | marine metagenome | biome: Polar Biome; feature: [SRF] surface water layer (ENVO:00010504); material: water (ENVO:00002006), including particulate matter (ENVO:01000060) such as... | depth 5 m | reverse complement strand
TGCCATGGATACGCGATGGAAAATACATTATTGATCGCGCCAATATTCTGCAAGCGGTCGAAGACTCCCTTACGCGCCTTCAAACCGACTATATAGATTTATACCAATTACACTGGCCGAACCGTGGCTCTAACCATTTCGGACAGCACTGGTCGTTCAACCCGCAATTCCATCTGCCGGAGGTTACCGATAACTTCCTCGAAGTGCTGGAAACCATGGGTGAGCTTGTAAAAGCAGGCAAAATCCGACATATTGGTCTGTCCAATGAAACCGCATGGGGCACGATGAAATGGCTGCGCCTGTCAGAGGAAAAGTCCCTGCCGCGCATGGCCTCGATCCAAAATGAATATAGCTTGCTCTGCCGCCTGTTTGACGGTGATCTGCAAGAGGTCGCCATGACCGAGCAATGCGGCCTTCTCGCGTGGTCACCCCTCGCCACGGGTATGATCAGCGGTAAATATCTCGGCGGCAAACGCCCCAAAGGCACGCGCTGGACTTTATTGGATAAACCCCCGCGCGATAGCAAAAATGGCCAAGCCGCCGTTCAAGCTTATATGAAGGTTGCGAAAAAACACGGGCATGATGTCTGTCAAATGGCACTGGCCTTCGTCAATAGCCGCCCATTCATCACCGCAAATATCATCGGTGCAACCAATATGGAACAACTTAAATCGAACATCGCTTCGATTGACCTCACCCTCTCGGCAGAGTGCCTAAAAGATATCGAAACCGTACGCAGACAATTCCCCGTTCCGTATTAACCCAAAATCAAACCGCTCGTTTGGCTTTCATTTTTGCCAATAAAATCGCTCCGATCAAAAATGCGGCGATTGAAAATCCGAATGTGTGTGTCGTCGGAATACCCCAAAACATCACCCCGACATTTTGATAAATGATCAAAACAGCCACGGTAATGGCATATGGTTCTATCGGTATATATGTGTGTGTAAATGCATTAAAAGCCGCGCACACCTTGAACCACAGAGATTTTCTCTCTTCGGGTAAATCGTGGAATTTTATAATTTGCGTCAATAATAAAAACGACAACATAATCACAATGGCAAAATACCAGATTTTCACAACGATAAACAAACCCAGCCCGAACAAGCCCAAAAACGGATTGGTCACATCGGTAAAGGCGCGGCCATCATTGCCCGAGCGCGAATAAATCATCGGCGGGTTGTTTTGCCTGATCCATGCGGGCGGATCGGCCTTAAATTTGAATATCGCAGGCAACGGATAAACCGTTTTCCACATAAATACCAAACACATATCCGCGCTGTAACACAGGGGGATGGCTTGCCCTCTGGTCGGGGTATAGGCCACGATAAAACCATCCTTATCCCTGAATTGAATACGGTTCATCGGGTAGACTTTGCTGTTTTCATAGCCGTAGGTGGTGGCGCGCTCCATCGTCAGCTGTGTAAAATCACCAATGTTCAGCGAACCGATTTCCGCAACGCTGTAGCTGTTATGCACGCCGATAAACGGGTTTTTGGAAGGCTTTTTGGCCTCGGCGATTTGCACAAAGGACAGACACAGAAAAACCACCAAAACTGCGCGCAGATATGTCATTCCTCCGTTGCCTTCTTAGGCAGTAAAACCCAATAACGCCCCTGCGATTTCATCTTACCCGCCATGTCTTCGGCGCGATCACCATAGCCCCAGAACACATCCCCGCGTACCATGCCGACAATCGCCCCGCCTGTATCTTGCGCGACCATCATACGGCGCAAGGGCAGCTGATCGCCCGCAGGGTGCGTAATATCCACCCAGAGCGGCAATCCATAGGAAAATTTTGTGCGGTCCACCGCTAAGGAACGCTCCGCGGTTAAGGCAACGCCCTCCGCGCCCATCGGGCCGTCGCCTCTGATCTCACGGAAAAATACATATGATTTGTTGGTGTTCATAATGGTATCGGCCTGATCGGGGTTTGCCTCCAGCCACGCCCGTATGCTCTGCATGGACACAGTGTCTTTATTCAGCGCGCCCATTTTAATCAGCTCACGCCCGATCGCATAATATGGGTGGCCGTTTTGCCCCGCATAACCAATACGCGCCGTAGTGCCATCATCCATTCGCACAATGCCAGAGCCTTGAATCTGCACGAAAAAAGCATCCACCGCATCATCAACCCAAAGCAACGCTTTATCATTATGCGGCCAGTCCCCCGCCACGATTTCCGCGCGGTTTTCATAGGGTTTCAGGTTACCGCCCTGCACGCGCCCTGCGATGCGTACACCCTTCAGATCTTCACGAAACGCGCCCAAATTCACCATCACCAAATCATCGGGGCGTTGATAAAGCGGAATGGTGTAGGGCGGTTTATGAATGCGTGATCCCTTTAACGATGCCTCGTAATAGCCCGTAAATAAACCCACCGGATCATCATCAGCGCTTATTTGATAAGGCGTAAAATTGGTTTCAAAAAATGTTTGGATATCCGCCGCATTCCAATCATCACTTTGCGTGAAAGTCTCGCATGCGCCCTGCCAATCGCCATAGGTTCCGGCCTGTTTCAAAACGCCAAACGGCGTATCGGGCGCACGTTTTAAAATGCGGTGGCATGATTTATCAAAGGCGCGGACAAGCCCTGTAAAATCATCCTGCCCCCAATCGGGCAGCGCCGCGAATGTCACAGGTGTTAAAACCAAAACAGGCGGCTTTTCGGGCGGTGACTCTGCCTCATCACACGCGGCTACAAAAAAGATCAGAAACAAACAAAGAAATATGCGCATACAAAAAATGTACACGTTCTCCAACTCTGTTGAAAGCATAATTCTATAGGGGTGAGAGCGTTTTAATGTGTATTAGGAATGGTGTCGTTATCATTCACGCCATCTTCGCGCGTTTCAACAACCAACCAACGCGGATCACGGGATTTAACATCGCGTGAGAACGTCCACACATCACGCATCTGCGTTACTTTTTCAGGATGACCATGGACAATTTCGCCACTTTCATCCTTTGTAACCGATACTTCGTTCGCCCAGAAACGTACAGTCACCAAAGCGTTTTTCCCATCAAGGCGCGCTTCGATAATTTCGGATTTTTGTATGGATTGAATTTCGGTCTCCATAACTTCACCCGCCTTTTCGCGCACATCAATTGCGCCGCTGAACGCTTCGAATACTTGCGGGCTGAGCAAATCTTCCAATGTGTCACGATCGCCATCGGCAAAAGATTCAACAACAAACACAAACGCATCTTGCGCCGCCTGAAGGAACACGTACACATCAAAACCACGATCAGCCTTAACAATATCGCGCAGTCCGTTTTGCGCCGTTTCGGCAGAAATCGCCATATTGCCTTTATCATTATCGGCAAGCTCTTCAATCAACAAAAGCTTATCCGCAGCCGTATCGCCTTCTTGACCGTTTAGGCCGACAATTTTGCCGTCTTCGCTTAATTCCAGTTTTGGCATAGAAATATTCGACTCATCATCTGAATGTGTGCCCAATATATTACGCAACCAGAAAATCAATCCGGCAGCGATCAACGCATATACCATTAATTCTGCAGCCACTTGAAAATTCCCTTGTTTCATGCTGTTTTTCTATTCGCCTGACCTTACAGCGTATAAAATCATTTTACCACAGTTTTTAGTATGATAAACCTAGTGCCATAAACACAAACGGGACGCCATTATGCCATTTTTTGTTCTTTTTATTTTGATTCCCATATCCGAACTTATGGTCTTTGTCAGCGTGAGCGATGAAATCGGCCTCGGCACAGCGCTTTTGATCTCACTGCTCACGGCCATTATCGGTGGCGCGATTGTAAAATATCAAGGCATACAAACCATGAGCGCCGCCAATCAGTCATTACAAAAGGGACACATCCCCTCAAAGGAGATGTTTGACGGGTTTTGCCTGATCGCGGCGGGGGCAACCTTGATTACGCCGGGCTTTATCACTGATGCGTTGGGCTGCGCCTTGCTCATCCCCGCATTTCGCAATCTTTTGCGCAATAAAATGGTGCAATCAGGCAAATTCCAAGCCACAGGTTTCAGCGCGGAATACGGCGAGTTCCATGATGGCAACCCACACGCCAGACCCGCCGACCCGACCATTATAGAGGCCGAATATGAAACACTGGATGACGACAACAACACTAAAAACAACGGCTAAATCAGCCGCCGCATGACAAAGCTTGAGCTATGATCTTTTTTCATGCTAACAAGAACGACAACAAACAAGATAAGGCACTTTGAAATTATGAGCGATCAGAAAAACACACCCGAGAATAATAACGGCGACGTACTGCAAGCCACGGATTTACCTGTCACTGTGCACGCACAATATGTGCGCGACCTGTCTTTTGAAAACCCGAACGCGCCCGCCACGTTGCGCGGTGGTTTATCCAGCCCCGAAATGGACGTCAATGTCAGTATGGACGCGAGAGAGATTGCAGACACCGACATCAAGAATATGTACGAAGTCGCGCTCACAATTTCTGCCACGGCCAAGCGCGAGGGCAAAACATTCTTCGTTGCCGAAGTGATCTACGGCATGACCGTATCAATCGGTGACATCGTACCCGAAGCCCAGCACCACCCGATTTTATTCATCGAAATTCCGCGTCTTGCCTTCCCGTTTGCGCGGCAAATCATGGCGACCATGACATCACAGGGCGGCTATCCGCCTGTGTTGCTTAACCCTGTTGATTTTCAGGCTCTTTATATGGATCGCTTTAAAAATGACATCGCCACCGCCCCAAAAGCCATGGCTGACGAGACTGTGAACTAAATCAGGCGCACAAAAACACGTAGAAGGCATATATAACTATGGCCGGCAAAAAGCGTAAAAAGAAGTTCTATATCCATCTTGTGTCCGATGCGACAGGCACGACATTGCTTGGTCTTTCGCGGGCGGTTCTGGCGCAATTCGCCGATATTGACCCCAATCAGAAATTCTGGCCTTTGGTGCGTACCGAACGCCAGTTAGAGCGCGTCATTCGCCGCATTTCCGATAATCCGGGGCCGGTTATTTTTACCTTCGTGAATGAGAAAATGCGCGCCCGCCTGACCGAACATTGTGAGGAACTGGGCGTGCCTTGCGTTTCCGTGCTTGACCCGATCATTCACAGCCTGTCTTCCTATCTGGGGCTGCATGCGGTGGGCGTTCCGGGATTGCAACACACAATGGATGATGCCTATTTCAAACGTGTATCCGCGGTTGATTTCGCGATGCGCTTTGATGACGGGCGCTCGCTTAAGGGTTTGAAAGAGGCCGATGTGATTTTGGTCGGCGTGTCGCGTACCTCCAAAACACCAACCAGCATCTTTCTCGCGCGGCGCGGGATAAAGGCGGCGAATATCCCCCTTGTCCCCAGCGTCGATGTTCCTGATGAATATTTCACCATTAAAAAGCCGCTTTATGTCGGTTTGACGGCCTCGCCCATACGGTTAAAGCAATTGCGCCACACCCGTTTGAGAACCGATAAAAACGACGCGGCAGCCTTCAGTGAGAACACCTATCTGGATGAAGAAAAAATCGAAAACGAAGTCCGCAAAGCGCGGCGTTTATTCACCGATCACGGTTGGCCTGTTATCGACGTGACCAAACGTTCGATTGAGGAAACCTCCGCCGAGATTATGGCGCTGTTGCAAAATAAGCGCGACAAAGAAAAAAAGGCAGCAAAAAAATGACGCAAACACCCCCGATTATCCTCGCATCCGGCAGTCAGGCACGTAACGAAATGCTACGCGCCGTGAGCATGGATTTCACCTCCGTTATTGCCGATATTGACGAGAAAGAAATTCAAAACCGCCTTGTCAAAGAAGCCCGCGACATCCCCCTGATCACCGAGCAAATCGCACAAGCCAAAGCACAAAATGTATCGGCGCAACATCCCGATGCACTGGTGATCGGATCAGATCAAACGCTGGAATTTAACGGCGCAATCCTATCCAAGGCAGACTCAATCGATGAAGGCATAGAAAAGATCAAAGCCTTACGCGGCAAAACCCACCGTCTTTATTCTTCGGTGTGCGTTGTGCATGGCGGGAATACTGTTTTCTTCCATACCGACTCGGCGCGCCTGACCATGCATAATTTCGATGATGCCTATTTAGAGGCCTATATCAAAAAGGATTCTGATGCGCTGACATCTTGTGTCGGCGGTTATAAAATCGAAGGGGCAGGGGCGTGGTTATTCGATACCGCAAACGGCAATCACCACACCATTATGGGGATGCCGCTTTTGCCACTTTTGGCATTTTTACGCAAAACCTATAAAATTCTGCCATGACGACGAAACCGATAAAAACAGGCGTAATCGGTCACCCGATTTCTCACAGTAAATCACCGCTTATTCATGGCTATTGGCTTGATTTATATAAGCTTTCCGGCTCATACGAGGCCATTGACATCGCCCCTGACACTCTGGAACAAGACGTTCAGAATTTAATTGATCAGGGCTATAGCGGCTTTAATGTGACCCTGCCCCATAAAGCTGCCATTATGGATTTATGCGCGGGTGTTGACGATCTGGCGCAGGCCATCGGCGCGGTGAATACGGTCACCATAAAAAAGAGCAAGCTCTATGGCACAAACACGGATGCCTTCGGTTTTGTGCAGAATATCAAAGAGATGGTTTCACGCCAAAATTGGGACTGGTCGTTTGACGGCGGCAAGGCCGTTATTCTTGGCGCAGGCGGCGCGGCCAATGCGGTGATCCATGCGCTGCTGGAAGAGGGCGTGCCCGAAATTGCCATCACCAACCGCACACGCGAAAAGGCGGAGATTTTAACATCACGCGATGTACGAAAAATCACGGCCTATGACTGGAATACGCGCAATGATTGCTTCAAGGATGCCAATTTGATTATCAATTGTTCTGCATTGGGGATGGCGGGCAACGCCGCGCTCGAAGTCGATCTTAAAAGCGCGCCTGACCATGCGCTGGTCACCGATATCGTCTACGCCCCGCTTTATACTGATTTACTAACACAGGCCAAGGCGCGGCATTTACGCGCCGTTACGGGCATTGGTATGCTCCTCCAGCAAGCAAGGCCGGGCTTCGAGCTTTGGAATGGTGTTATGCCAGAGGTTACGCCTGAGTTAGAAAAGCTTGTTCTTTAAGCCTAAGACGTTCATATTTTTATTAAGGCTTAAGAAGAAGGGCGGCTTATGATTATACTCGGATTAACAGGATCAATCGCAATGGGGAAATCGACGGTCGGGTCGATGATGAAAACCTTGCATATTCCCGTTCATGAATCCGATCACGCCGCCCATAAGCTCCTGAAACGTAACAGCGAAGCGCGCGCTGCCATTGCCGCCGCCTTCCCGATCTATGAATATCCCGATATTTATGACCGCAAAACCTTCGACATAAAGCGCAAAGAACTTGGTGTCTTGATTTTTAATAATGCAGAGCACCGCGCCATGCTGGAATCAATCATGCATCCGTTGGTGCGTGAGGATCAGCAGGACTTCCTCCGCAAATGCAGGTTAAAGGGGCATAAAATTGTGTGTCTGGATATTCCGTTATTATTCGAAACCCACGCACAAAAGCGCGTAGATTATACCCTTACGGTCAGCGCGCCCTATCTGGTGCAAAAGCAACGTGTGATGAGCCGCCCGAATATGAACGAAGAAAAATTCCACCATATTCTGGAACGCCAGCTCCCCGATAGTGAGAAATGCCGCCGCGCGGATTATGTGATTAAAACCGGATTAGGCCGCGCCCACACCATGAAGGCATTAAAAAACATCCTTATTGATATTCGCATCAAATCCGGCCTTCTGCCCGACCCCGCGGCAGAGGTGGAAGAAGTTCAAGACTACAAATAGAAAAACGGCCGAAGTAATGAAACCCCGACCGTTTGAATTTTTATCGCTTTAAGTTATCTAAGCGGCGCGGCTGTCCTTGCCCTTAGATGGACCAGAGAACTTATTTTTTCCGCCTGATCTGCTGCGTGTTTGGTTGCCATCATTTTTAGCCGCAGGATTACCACCTGAGAATTTACGATTGCTACCGTTACCGCTTCTGCTCTGGGGCTTGCCGCCGCCTGCAGGTTTTTGCTTATCCGAAAAACTACGGCTGCGTCTGGTTTGATTGCCAACAAATTTCTCTTCACCACCTTCTGAGCGGTCTTTAGAAAATGTGCGGCCTTCGTTTGAGCGTCTTGAGTCAGACTTTTTGTTCTCAGAGAAACTACGCTTGGCTTTATAAGATTGGCCTTCGTTGCTTCTTTCGCCGTTTTCTGAACGGTCTTTAGAGAACTTGCGACCTTCGTTTGAACGTCTTGAGTCAGAGCCTTTATTCTCAGAGAAGTCACGCTTACCTTTATAAGGTCTGCCTTCATTACTTCTTTCGCCGTTCTCTGAACGATCTTTAGAGAAATTACGCCCTTCTGATCTGTTCTCGCCCGGCTTGCCGTCTCTGAAGTTTCTTTTCTTCTGCGGCGCGCCATCTTCATTACGATCACCAAAGCTACGTTTGCCTTTATAAGCAGGGCGATCCGAACGACCTTGACGATCATCATTGCGATCATCACGACGCTTTGCACCGAACTTGTTACCGTCAGCTTGTCCGCGATGTGGTCTTTTGCGCTTGCTGCTGTTACGTGAACGCTCATCATTGGCGGGTTTGCCAGGATGTTTGTCAGGGAACAACATTTGCTCAATCGCGTGCCATTTACGACCGTCTTGCGGTGTAATCAAGCAAAGAGATTCACCCTTTGCACCGGCGCGCGCTGTACGGCCAATACGGTGGATGTAATCTTCCGGTACTTGTGGCAGATCATAGTTAATCACATGCTCTACATGCGGCACATCAAGGCCACGTGCAACAACGTCAGTTGCAACAAGAATGCGGAATGCTTTGCCGCGATAGGCTTTGATAACGCGATCACGCTTGCTCTGTTTCAAATCACCATGAATGGCATCAGCCTTATAATCATGATCTTGCAACTTTCTGGCGAGTTTATCTGCACCGCGTTTTGTTTTCACAAAAACGATCACAGAACCACCGCGCACATCAAGTTCATCTGTCAGAACTTCATATTTCTTATCCTGATCAACGCGCACAACTTTCTGGTCGATATTCTCAGCCACATTAATGGATGAGCCAATCGCGATGCGTTCAGGATTATGTTGGTATTTATCAGCCATCTTAATGATGTTTTTCGGCATCGTTGCAGAAAACAGCAATGTTTGACGGTCATCAGGAATATGTTTCACGATACGATCGATCTGGATACTGAAACCCATATCAAGCATACGGTCTGTTTCATCCAAAACAAGGAAACGTGTTTGATCAAGATGCAGATTTCTGCGCTCTAGATGGTCATTGATACGACCGGGTGTTCCAACAACCAAACGCGGACGGCGTTTCAATTGTGCATATTGTTTGTTCATCGACTCGCCACCGATCAAAAACGCTGTTTTGATATTCGATTTCGGGCCTAAAAGCTGCTGCATGATCTCCATGACCTGCTTACCAAGCTCACGCGTTGGTGTCATCACCAAGGCGCATTTACGTTCATCATTCAACAAAGCCTCAACAAGAGGAATAGCGAATGCCGCCGTTTTACCCGTACCTGTTTGCGCAGAGCCGAGAATATCGCGGCCGTCCAAAGCAACCGGAATTGCTTGTGCTTGAATTGGTGTTGGGACTGTGTATTTCATGCGTGCAAGGGAATCCTGCAGCACACTGTTCAGGCCTAGGCCATCAAAGTTTTTCATTGTATTTCTTTCACTGTAAAGCCTGCACAACAAGAACCACACCATGCGGCGTTGTCATGTTCCGGTCTTTTCTTTTTATCGACCGGTAAAAACGAACTTTTCAGGAAAGAGTGAATTCTTAGATTTCACGCATCCACATGCTTTGATTGGTGGATACTTTGCTAAAAGCTCTGATTTATTTAGCTTATCAATTTACTTACGCGCTTTCACGCTGGGGCGGAACATGACAGGTTTTTCGATATGCGTCAAGAAAATAGATTTTTTCTTTAAATACAGTCTTTTACAGCCCTGCTTTAAATGTTACAGAAGTTATTAAGCATAAAGCACCGCTGATAATAGGCCAAAAACCATGGTATTTGAAACACTGATCCTGAACGTTATTCCACTCTATGGGTTAATATTGCTCGGCTTTATTATCGGCAAAACCACCGATCTGGATGTAAAGCCCATCGCCACCTTGATGCTCTATGCGCTGCTGCCCGTGGTGATGTTCGGCGCAACAGGTACGATGAATTTCACGGCAGATTACTTTTTCCCGCCCTTTATCATCGGCACAATTTCGATTGTTGCCTCGACCACAGGCTATCTGATTGCGCGCAAAATCTGGGGCGCGAATGATAAGCGGCATAATTTGCTCGGCATGCTGGGGGTCAGCTCCAACGCCACCTATTTCGGTGTTCCTATTGCCATCGCCCTGATGGGTAAGGAATGGCTTAGCGTTTATATGATTATGGTGCTGCCGCTTTTTATACTCGACTGCACGCTGGGCTATTACTTTGCGGTGCGCGGCGAAAGCACAATCAAACAAAGCCTTGTGCGCGTGGCCAGACTGCCTATTTTATACGGCGCGATTTTGGGGCTGCTGTTCAATCTGACGGGCTATGATTTACCGCCTTTGGCACTGGAATATTGGGAGCGCTTTACCGGCACGATGATTATTCTGGGAATGATGATTATCGGCTCCGGCCTTGCGCAAATGGATCGCGTGCGTTTTGACACGTCGTTTTTTGTCGGCGTTGTGCTGCTGCGCTATATTCTTTGGCCTGTGCTTGGCCTGCTCTGGGTGTTTGCCGATATTCATTATTTCCATGTCCTGCCCGACACGATCCACGGCTTGGTGATTTTGATTGTCGCCTGCCCGCTCGCTGCCAATACGGTGGCCTATGCGGTAAAGCTCGACCTACACCCCGCGCTCACCTCTTGCATGGTTTTGGTCACAACATTTATGGCGCTCGCCTTTATCCCTTTTATGATGTGGGCAAAAACTATTCTGTTTTAAAGAGAAATTTGTTGGTTTCCGCATTATTACAAACTATATTATGCGACCAATCATGACTGCTTATATTTAGGAACATATAATGAAAAAGACTGCTCTTATCATCATACACCAATCATCTGTGCATCTTGGCTCATTTACCAATGTGCTTAAACAAAACGACTTCGATGTACAGCCTGTCTATACCTATAAGGATGATATTACGGTGATTGATCCGTTGGCGCATGACGTTGTTGTAATGCTTGGCGGTTCGTTTGGTGTTTATAATCAAAATGAATTTCCCGTTTTGAAAAATGAGTTGGCTTTCTTAAAAGCGCGCATTGCCGCCGATAAACCGACAATCGGCATTTGTTTGGGGTCACAAATGATCGCCGCCGCCCTTGGCGCGAAAGTATATGTTGGCGAAAAGGGTCAGGAATTCGGCTGGTTGCCGCTCACCGCAACAGATGCGGGGCAAAACTCCCCCATAAAGCATTTAGATAGCGCGCACACGCAAATGTTCTTCTCGCACGGCGATACATTTGATTTGCCCGAAGGCGCGGTGCTTCTCGCCTCCTCAGAGCTATATAAGAACCAAGCCTATTCATACGGCAAGAATATCATCGCAACCCAGTTCCACCCCGAAGTCGAAACAGACATCGTTGAGGAATTTTTGATCAAACATGCGAATGACCTCTCCGGCCCGAATCCGATTGCCGATGTGCATCAAATCAGAATTGATACCAAGAACTATATCGACACATTGAAAACGCAAACTTCCAAATTCCTGAATGAATGGTTACACTCGGTAGCGTAAGCAGCATGAGGACACCTCGATGATTCGCGAAATCGTATTCGATACAGAAACCACGGGCATGGATCCGTTTGCCGGCGACCGCATTGTAGAGATCGGCGCGGTGGAGTTGATCAACCATTTGCCCACGGGCAAAACGCTCCAGCTTTATATCAATCCTGAGCGCGAAGTGCCCGCCGAGGCCACCGCCGTCCATGGCATCACCAATGAATTTTTGCGCGATAAGCCGATCTTTTCGCAAGTCTATAGCGATTTTCTCGACTTTATCGGCGCCGATTCCATACTGGTTGCCCATAACGCGGAATTCGATATGAGATTCGTGAATTGGGAGTTGGAGCAGGTCGGGCATAAAGCCATCGCGCCCAATCGCGTGGTGGACAGCCTGAAAATCGCGCGGCAGAAATTCCCCGGATCGCCTGCCAACCTTGATGCGCTGTGTCGTCGTTTCGCCATTGATAATACAGAGCGTACCTATCACGGCGCGCTGCTCGACTCCGAATTACTCGCCGAAGTGTATCTGGAGCTTTTGGGCGGACGCCAGCGCGGCCTTGGCCTGATGGATGATAAAAAGGGCGCAAACGGCGCAGGCGGCACAGTTGCTCGCCCCTTCCGCGAACCGCGCCCGCACGCAGCAAGCCCCGAAGAAATCGCCGCACACAAAGAATTCCTAGGCGAACTCACCGATCCGTTATGGGAGAAGTTGAAGGGTGTTAAATAAAACTATCCACAAACAACCGATTAAAATCGCTTTTGGACTCGGAATCTATATACCTGCAGTTTAATATTCAGATATTCATTAGAATAATGAATACTCGAGATGGTGGTAGAACCGCCCAGAAGAATAGGGTCCGGAAAACCCTGATTCTTCAAAATGGAGCGATAACACTCGCATTCAGGTCACTTTCATTGCATCGAGGGTGACCTGATTTTTTTAACATTGACCTTTAAAGATCAATGCTCCTACATACTGTAGGCACAGTTTGACAATTTGTAAAACAAAAATCACAATTAATTGCACTATAGAGTTCCCGCAAAATACACCTTATATTTACTGTTTGTTCTCAACTTTCATAAAACAATAACAAACATGCTCAATGTTTTTAATTTGTTCTGTGGATAAAGTGTTTTATATTTTCGAAAGCAAGGTCATATTTTTTAAAACCTAAACCCTTCCCATAATGCCAAATCCTTGCTATAAAACGCGCATCTTGGGATAATCCCGAAATAATGGGTCGCAGCCTACCCCATGTAAAACGAAAACAAGGACACGAAACCATGAAGACCATCGTTATCTGCTCCGGCGGATTAGATTCTGTGACACTGGCTTATAAAGTCGCCGCCGAGCATACGCTTCTCGGTTTGGTTTCCTTTGATTACGGACAGCGTCATAAGAAGGAGCTGGCCTACGCCGCGCGCGCAGCCGAAGCACTGGGCGTGCCCCATGACATTATTGATATTTCAAATATCGGCGCGTTGCTGACCGGCTCCTCGCTCACTGATAATATCGCCGTACCTGACGGGCATTACGCCGAGCAAACAATGAAGATCACCGTCGTACCAAACCGCAATGCCATCATGTTGAGCATTGCCTATGGCGTTGCCAGTGCGCGCAAGGCCGACGCGGTAGCGACCGCCGTTCATGGGGGGGATCATTTTATCTATCCCGATTGCAGACCGGATTTCATCCATACATTCGAAACCATGCAAAATCACGCGCTGGAGGGGCTGTCTGACATCACGCTCTATACGCCGTTTTTAGATAAAACCAAGGCCGACATCACCGCGCAAGGCGCACAGTTGGGCGTTCCGTTTGATGATACATGGTCATGCTATAAAGGCGGGGAGCACCATTGCGGGCGCTGCGGTACATGCGTAGAACGCCGCGAAGCCTTTGACCTTGCCCATATCAAAGACCCGACCACCTATCTCGATCAGGATTTCTGGATTGAAGCCGTTAAAAGAGGAGCGCAATAACCGATGTACACGATTTATAAAGAATATCATTTCTCTGCTTCGCACATCCTGCCGCAACTGCCCGCAGATCACCCTTGCGCGCGGATGCATGGGCATAATTATGTGGTGGAGGTCGAATTGCAATCCGAAGAGCTTGACCAATACGGTTTCGTGCGTGATTACCGCGAGCTCGACGAGTTGAAAATCTATATCGATTCCACCATCGACCACCGCCACCTGAATGATGTGCTGGGCGATGATAATGTCACGGCGGAAAATCTGGCGAAATTCCTTTATGATTGGTGCGCCAATCGCTGGGGTGAGGTCACCGCCGTACGTGTACGCGAAACCCCGAAATCCTGCGCGGAATACAGACCGACACAGGCATAAAGACAGACCGCGCGAGCAACATATAAGAAATTGAAAAACCAATGGCAGCGACAATCCGCATTTCCGAGATTTTCGGCCCCACAATTCAGGGGGAGGGCGCCTTAATCGGGCAGCCCACCGTTTTTGTACGCACAGGCGGGTGTGATTACAGATGTTCATGGTGCGATACATTGCACGCGGTGGATAATGATTTTCGCGCCGACTGGACGCCGATGAGCGCTGCAGAAATTTGCACCGAAATTGAAACTTTATCAGGGGGCGTGCCGATTATGGTGTCGTTGTCCGGTGGTAATCCCGCCATTCAACCGCTGCGCCCACTCATCGAACTTGGTCATGAAAAAGGGTATAAATTCGCCCTTGAAACCCAAGGCTCTATCGCCAAGGATTGGTTTGCTGATCTGGATGTGCTGACCCTATCCCCCAAACCACCGAGCAGCGCGATGGACACGGACTACGCCCTGTTGACAGAATGCATCACGCTGGCTGGGGATAGTGCGGATATCTCGCTTAAAATTGTTATTCAAGACGAAGCGGATTATTTCTATGCACGCGATCTGGCAACACGCTACCCCAATTTACCGATGTATCTGCAACCTGTGAACCACACACCGCCGCTTGTGGATAAACCCTGTGATGAAATCGACATAGATGGTATTATGACGCGCATGCGCTGGCTGATTGATCGCGCCGCGCAAGATCATTGGCATAATGTGCACATCCTTCCGCAACTGCATGTTCTGCTCTGGGGCAATAAACGCGGCGTGTAAAAGACGGCATGAAAACAGACCTTCCACATCCGAAAAAACCGTATAAAGAGCGCTCATTAGGCGCAATGCTCATCATGGGGTTTTTCATCCTTATCTTATTGGTATGTGTTTTAGCGCCCATCGTCATGGGGCTGTCAGAATTCATAACCGCGCAGAGCAGTTTTAACAAAGCCTTCGTTTTATATAGTGGCATGTCGGGATTATTGATTGCAATCGTTTGGTCATTGCTCATTCTCGGCATTTTTATGCTCACGAAAATGTCCCCTGACGTTGACACAAAAAAATCAAAACTGATATCGGCCTTGTTCGGGGCGCTGTTTTTCGGATTATGGATCTGGATTTTTTATAGTTTTGAAAGACCGCTCACGCTGTACTATGTTGATCATTATATCAATAAAGAGGGCACCGAATATGTCCTGTGTGATGGGAAACATAAAACGACGAACAAATCCCAATATTCCCAAATTTTTGTTTACGCCCGAAACGATGTAGGATGCTCTCCGTACGATGCCTTAAAGCTCCGTACGCTTGATAAACCATCAGACCGCGAAAAAATCGAGCGCTTGAATGCAGACTATGACCATATTAACAAACAGGATTGAAACAAAATGAGCGATGACGAAAAACTTGAAGACATTACAACATTGGGGAAAAAGGTCGATCTGCCGCAAAACCCTGATGAGGCAGAACTGGACCGCGTTTTAAATCCCAAGCCTGACATGCCCTATTGTGCGCGTTTTACCGCGCCGGAATTTACCTCTTTGTGCCCTGTCACAGGCGCGCCGGATTATGCGCATCTGGTCATTGACTACGTGCCCAATAAATACATTATCGAGAGCAAATCCCTGAAATTATTTCTGGGTTCCTTCCGCAATCACGGCGCGTTTCACGAAGATTGCACATTGGAAATTGCACACCGCATTATCAAGCGCGCGATCCCGACTTGGCTGCGGATTGGTGGCTATTGGTATCCACGCGGCGGTATGCCGATTGATGTGTTCTACCAAACAGGCGAGCCACCCAAAGGCGTGTGGATTCCCGATCAAGGCGTCGCACCCTATCGCGGGCGTGGTTAATTACGTTTTTTAGTTTGATAATCCCCCTTTGATGTAAAGAAGGGGGATTATTTATTTTATAGCCTAAGATACACTTTGGTTAAGCTAGTCTTTTATCTACCCAATCTAAAGCTTCTTGATAAGGTCTTTCGAAGGCTATTTTATCTGCACTAGTCTGAACAACGATTAGACTATCGTCATCATCTACAAAATTTCTGTTTATGAAATGGTTTCTGATTGTTTCAGGTGTACCTTTGATTGCTCCAATCCATACAGATTCAAGCGCTCTAACACACCCTAACTTCCTCAGTTCTTCCCATAAAGATTGATAATCTTTTTGGTTATTCAAGTCGTAAGATATAATAAAAACAGGCATGGCGTTTTCTCCTTATGCCGTTAAAGTTTAAAGCAACGACCTTGACAAGCATGTGTAAATCACCAAAACTGGTGAGCATAAAATACGTTCTCCTGCGGTCATTGCAAAATAATTTGCAGGTAGAATTTTCAAGGCTCAGGGTGCGTGTGGAACTAACCCTGAGCTTTACTGATTCTAGTCAGCTAAATTATCGTATTGCACCACTCTAGTATCAAGAACAAAACGTAAACATGCTTGTGAATTACGGGGATAGGTCTTAATTTCTGTTATTTAGGGGGATTTTTTTACACCCGCCAGACGCGGCCTCTGGTCAGGATGCCCATTAGGACAATTCCTGCAAGACCGATCATGGTTGAGCGCAATTGCGGTGAGTGCTTGCGCCCGTGGCATTCGGTTGCGAAATGCTGGCAATTATAGCCGAACAGATTATAGGCTTTGCCGATTTTATTACGAGCGTTGGATTCGACCATGGCGGGGTTAAGATCACTGGGGAATCCTTTGGAGCGAATTTTGCGACCGCCCGAAAAGCTTTGCAAATCTTCCTCAACAACGCAGCCTGTGCGCTTTGATCCCGCAATCACAGTACCGGCGGCGGTATAGATGCCGTCATGCTCGACGCCCATGCGCCAATTGATACTCAGGATTTCACCTTGTCTGAACATATCCATGTGCCTCCTATAATCTTACCTACAAAATAGCACAGATCGCATTCAGATTCCCATTGTATAAAAGTAAAAGACGTAAAAACATACCCACGCGCCGATATGAATACGCAAGATGACCGATTGTGACAGCCGTTTTTTCAAGGCTTTGCTGATCAAATGAGCAAGGGCGGTCACGGTGATAAAACGCGCCATACGCGCAATAATGGTCGCCACAATAAACACCAAAAGCGGCGCCGAAAGATGCCCCGCCCAACTGGCGTAAATCTTATAAGGCACGCCCGCAAACATGCCTTGGCTCATCGCATAGAGCAGCGAATGCGCGCCGATATCCGCGCCGACCTTATCCACCATATCCGTCGATACCGCGGGAACAAGGGGCAGGGCGGCTTCGATTTGTGCAAAATACTGCGCGCCCAAATAATACATCACCGCGCCGCCCGTAATCGCGCCCAGCGTGGCAATAGCAATATTGATATAGGCTTCGCGCGGGTTGGTTAACACAATGCGGCTGAGCCAAACATCGGGGACAAAGAAGAAAAACGTCGCCTCGGCAAAGCCCCAAATAAAGCTGACCAACCGCGTTTTCAGAGCCATTCTTTCGGCTCCATCTCCGCGGCGAGCGAGTCAAAACTGTTTTGTAATGCGTCCATCAGTACGGTGCGATCACCCGTCCAATGCACCGCTTCGCCGATATTGATCTCGCACACAAACGGAACCAGCAACGCCTCACCGCGTGGTAGCGATTTACCAAGCCCATGCATAAATACAGGCGTGATTTCAATTTCGGGTTTGGTTTCGAGCAGCTTGGAAATACCATATTTAAGCGGCTGGCGTTGTTCAGGATCGCCGCGCGTCCCCTCAGGGAAGATCACCACGGTAAAGCCCGCATCCAGCGCCTCCACCACAGGGGTGAGCGGGTCTTGCGTTTTATCCGCGTTCTTTCGGTCAATCGGAATAATGCCGATAATATTGATCGAAAACCATGTCAAAAAAGGCGTACGGCAAAAATAATCCTTGGCCGCGACCACCTTTACACGCGGTAAATCCCGCAGCTTAAACAGGCTCATCAAAACCAGCGCATCCAAATGGGAGTTATGATTGGCGGCAATCAGGCGCGGCGTATCAATGCTCAACCGTTTTAAATGCCGTACGTTCAGCCCCAACATAATCATCAGAACGGGGCGTACAATCACACCGTAAAACAAAGCGCGTAATAATCTGATCATTTTATCCGCCATAATAGAAATACCGCACCATGTGGAAGAATAGCGGCGCGCTCAGGCTCAAAGAATCGATCCGATCGAGGATACCGCCATGCCCCGGAATTAAGGCCCCAGCGTCCTTAATTTTCAAATCACGCTTGAGCGCCGAGAAGGTCACATCACCAATAAAGCCCGTCACGCCCAGCATAATCCCAACCGCAATCGCAAAGGGAATACTGAACGGTGTTAAAAAGAACGACAGCAAAACCGACATCACGGTGGTGGTGGCCACGCCGCCCAAAAACCCTTCCCATGTTTTTTTCGGGCTGACGGCGGGCATGATCTTATGCTTGCCGAATAATTTGCCCCACACATATTGCGCGACGTCATTCCCCTGATTGAGCACCGCCAAGAATAAAATAAGCGCAGGGCCGCCGACACCGCCGCCCACCAAAGGCAACTTCATCAACATCGCCGCGTGGGATACGGCAAAAACCGTAATCATCAACCCCCAACTGATCGCACTGACCGAGCGCAAGAACCCGTCGGTTTGCCCCGCCATCAACAAACGAAACGGCAGCAGGAAAAACACCCACACAGGGATAAACACAATGAACAATCCATATTGCCCCGTTGCCACGAAAAAATACTGCACCGGAATGGTCAGATATGCCCAAAACAACACCCGCCGATCGGCGCGGCGCAGCGGGATGATGGATATAAATTCCTTAAACGCCAGAAAGCTGATTAACCCGAACAAAATCACCGACACCAACGGCGAGGATAAAAGCGCAACCGAGAACACGGCAATCATCACCCACCAGCTTTTGACGCGATCCGCCAGTTCCTTATGTTTATTCTCCGTATCGTTCATACGCAAAACCGACACAATCACGCTCGCAGCAATCAAAAGCCCAAGCACAATGGCAAGGCCGTAATGAACAGGCTCCGTCAAATAATTGGATATCATGGGTTAGGCTCTTTCTTTATTGTTCTTCTTCTTCGCGGCGGATGGCAGACCGAATGCGGTTCACGCATGACCAGACGGTTAAAATCGATAAAATCAGGAACACAGCGCCAATGCCCTTAGAGGACACAAGCCCCACCCCGATCAAAAAGCCCAGCGCGCCCGTTGCCACCGCGCGGTCGCTTTTGCCCATCGGCCCGTCATAGCAACGCTTGCCGCTCATCATAAACCCGACAACGCCGCACATCTCGCTCAGCGCCGCCAGATAAATAAACAGCGCAACAATCCACGCCGCCTGCGGTGCAAAGAAAATAAAGGGAATAAACAGCGCGGTATCAGACAGCACGTCGCCCACCTCATTCAGCGCCATGCCCAATTTTGATTTCATGCCAAACTCACGCGCAAGCATCCCGTCAATCGCATTGAGCGCCATACGAAACACCAGAAAAAGCGGCAATAATATCCAGAAAATCCGCACATCACACGACAATACAATGCCATAGAGGATGCTGGTATACAGCGCGAACAACGTCACATGATTGGCGGTAATATTACGCGTTGCCAACACCCCGCATACAGGGCGTAAAATATCCTGAAAATGAGCTTTTAACTGATAAACACTCAGCATAATTATCCCCCACATGATTGTGCGCAACGAAGGAAACTGTACCATAAGCACGCTGCCGATTACAGTCTTTGATTGGGCGGAGAGGATACCCTACTTTGTGCAACCGCGTTTCTTACGGGGAATGAGGGGGCATTCTTAGTGCTACCTCGTGAAATCTAAAAGCGTTTTTCTGATTGGCAAACTGGTATCACTGCACTCATTTTTTTCACGATCTGAGACTTGGAATAATTTAACGATAATCAATTCCCTGAATTGAGGATCATTCCATTTTTCATCAAATTTACTCTGGAGCTTAGTGCCTTTGATTCCGCCTATCAGCTCTTGATAAATTTTTGTTTCGAAGCTTTTATAAAAAACGTCATCTTTTTTCAGATCTAAAAGTGCGGCTTGGCTTTTTTCTAAAAACATATCTACCGGACAATTTTTACTGCCTGCTTTCTCTTCCATACCAATAAGTTCAAATAAATCCCGTTCCATATCTTTTGGAATTGGGCATTGGCTTTTCTTTAAAGACTCCATTCTCATAAAAGCTTTCACAGTCTGGGTCACATTTTCTTCTGGAACTCCGGCGCGCACCATTTTTTGGCTCAAAGCAGCAATAATCTTCTGTTTTTTCTTTGATTTAGCAGTGTTCTCAAATTTTTCTTCAATTTTCTTATCTATATATTCAAAAGAACAAACATCATAAAAATAAGGATCAAAAATATCCGGGGCAAAAATTCGATATGAGATAAAAACAAACAATCCCAAGCCCAGCAAAGATTTTTTCATAAAATTTCCCATTTTCCATACTTTGCCTCATCGCCCATCATTTAAGCGTACTCAATAAAGCCATTTCTGCCAAGGGTTTGCTTATTCTGTATCAACGGGGAAGATTTTGCGGGCGAGGTCGGGGTCGCGGAAGGGCACATTCTCAACCACAACGGCTTCGAGATCGTGCATGATGTGGAACAGATGCGTCTGATTGATATCATCATCGACAGAAGAATACATCGGATCACTGAGCATTTCTGCACCCTGCCCTTGTAAATAGGCGGTTTTATCCGGCAAACAAGACAGAATTTCGATATGCATTTTCCCCGGTGTTTTTTGTCCGAACGGGTTAATCAAATCGCTGGTTGCCAAAACTTCATCCAGATATTCAAGCGTATCATGGTCGCATCTATTCACGCGCGCGGCTTCGCGGAACCACTGTTTAAACGCGGCAAGCAAGCCATGACCGTTAAATTGAGCAGAGGGGTCGCGCTCCAGATGACCGGAGAACGCCATTGCCATATCCCCAATTTCAGAGCCAATCATGTGACGCCATACTTCAGGGGAATTTTCCGAGCGGAGTTCCCAACCAACCAACAGCGCGATCACATCAAGATCGGCGGCGCGGATGCGCTCCATCAATAAAACATGCGCCGGTGCGTAATCTTCGTCAAAACCACCATGGCGTTTTTCCTGCCAGATATCGCGCAGCGCTTTGGTCAAGGTGACAAGTGTAATATTTCTGAAATAGGTTGAGCGGATCAATGCGGAGGGCACGAGGGCATTATTATCAAGCACCAGAATTTTATTCTCAACATCCAAGCAATAATCACCGCCGCGTAAATCTTCCAGCGTGATCATCCAGTCTTTTTCGATGGCTTCGCCCAACATCACACGCGCAGACGGGCTTTGTTCCAAAACGGAGGTACACCATTTCAGAACATCCTTATAATCGTAGATCTCAAGATCTTGCGTATAGTCAAAAAAATCAATCGGCATATTATCACTATATAGTTCAGCAAAAGTCCAAACGTCGGCACAACCCGTTTCAGAGTTGTCCACGCAATCTATTAATTTTTTATGCGGGTGGTTAGATGATTTAAATTCCATGATGCCGCCGTTACCCAGATACTCGAAATGTTTACGTTCACCGTTATTATCGTTTGCCCGACCAATGTTGAAGGTCGATAACATCAGCGCCTTGTCCGCTTTGTCGCGCAACCTTTGAATTCGTTCCTGTGATCCGTTTTTCCGGCCCGTGTTCAAAAAGTTGAATAATGTTTGCGGTGTGCGTGATGCCATTATGTTGATCCTGACTTTTAGTATTGTACAAATCATGACGGACGTCATGTGTGGATAAGTCAGAGTCTGTTTGCAAGTCTTGTTCCGCTTCTTTGAAAGTGCGCTCAAATTTGATAAACCATAGGAAATTGGCGTTCGAGCGGTCCCTTACCTCCATAAAAATAGGGTCATCCATGATGATGTGTGCATGTTGTGCCAGGTAATTTTTGCCGAATGGCATTTCTCCGAGAGCGGAAATCAATTCCGAGGTCACTGTATGCGATGACTGATCATTTTGAAACACATATCCGTTATGATCGGCGAGCATTTCTTGAATTATTTTCTTATCTTTTTGGCGGCAGCGTTCTGATAAAAACCAGCCTTCAAAAATTGCCGCGCTGGCCATACCGTTATTGATGGTACGGAAATCGACCAATGCTTCGCGTGCATAGGCTCGCGCCAAGTCAGATAGAGGAGAGTTTTCAACCCGCTCCCACACATCTCGTTTACCGGCCAGTTGTAATTCCCATGCAATGCGAATAACGGACACGGCTAAATCTGCTTCTTGTGCACGGTTGATTAAAATCGCGTGCTCCGGCGTAAAGGTCAGCGGGTTAATTAACGCCCCCTGACGGTGCTGCCAGTGGCGACGCAATTCGCGCGTTGCCAACAAAATGTGGTTTTGAATATCCATATGAGGATAAAGGAAAATAGTCCCGCTGCGGCGATCATAGAAGGCTTTTTCCACCTGCTCGCTCATCATTATTTTTACATTATATTCTTTGGCTGTATCCAAGAAGGCGGCGGCCAGACGGCTCTCACCCAATAGGAATTTAATTTCTTCCAAACGCACTCTTTGTTTATCTGCAGATAGGAAAAAATCACCTACGGTATTAAAGTCTTCCATATTTTCGGAAAACTCGGTGAAGGCCACCATGGTTTTTTCTTCTATATATGTCGATAGAGAATCAAATCCGAGGATTTCTTTTTTCAATGTTTGGATTTCTTCGGCAAGCATGCCCAATTCTGCAGGGTCGAACAGACCTTCTTCTTCTTCAGTGATTTCTGCTTCATCTAAATAATATAAAGGCTGATCACCGATATGCGTGCAAATAACCGGTTGAAAATCGTTTATTGTATAGGCAACGCCACAAACGCGGTGCTCTACCGTATGTGCATTGCAAAATTCTTCGTAACTGTCGCTCATGACCCAACCAATTCATTTTAATAGTGTGCTCAAACCACAAGAGGCGTGGTATGGGTTCATTATGGGGGGCAAAGTCTTAACGCTTTCCTACCAAAAACGTAAAAAAACAGCTTATTTCAAAATAATTGGGGTGTTTCCTAACAAGGCCTTAACAGACGGTAAATAAAGGATTAAAAAACCCTGTCATTATGAAAAATATTAAGGTTTTGGTGATTTTTACTGGATGAATGTGGAATCAAGAACGGGAATGTCCTCAATTAGTAACTCATGATCAGACATGGTTACTTTTCCTGTCGGGCTGACAAAAATCTGAACGGAAAATAATGCATCCTTTAACATCATAAAGGCATTGATGACATAAACACCATCTTTGCGCTTTTCTTCCAAATTCAAAGGACTGAGCGCTTTATTCAGGGATTTACGAACCTCCGGCGGTGGCTCATCCTTCCACTGGATATGATCTGCGGTTTCACAAATTATAAAACGACCGTGGCGGCCCTTCACATGGGAAAAGAAAAACCGTACATATTCAATAACATTCTCATCGGTCAACGCAATCGGCGCTTTTGTATTCAAATCATAGATTGTATCATATTTCCAATTGATGATGATGAAATCATAGGTTCCGTCCTTTTGGAAAACAAAACGCTCTAACGGCGGGCTTGTCGCATGGTCGGCAACATTCAAAAATTTATATCCCGGATAAAAAGGCACATCGATTGATAAAATCGTTGTTTCCAACGGATCAAAAACACTGCCCTCCACTTCTTGATTTAAAACATCAAGAATCGCGGCAATCTCGTTAATCTCTAATTTCGTATAAGCTTCATCAAACATAATTTTAAGGTGATTCGTTTCTGTGATCAGTATTAAGGCAATAGTGCGTGTTTTATGTCTAAAAATCAAGATAGGAGGGCGGGAAAACCCTGTGTGCGAATCCGATACTCATTTTTGTATAGATATAGGGATGAAGTTACCCCGAATCTGTCCTAGGCGCTTATGGGTGACTCATCCACGTGTGAAGAACTCCAAAAATGAAAAAGAACAAAATTGACTCGACAAAATGCGACTCGCTGGAGTCCTCTTACTTATGCTTCCAAATGTCTTGTGTGTAAAAATCTGGATAATTTTAACTCCCCATGACTCACAGCCCCTACTTCTAAAAACAACCTTTATAAATTAATAATATATTTTTAAATCTTCCTTGCTAGATCGCTTGAATTGAGAATAATACGTTTCATCATGCAGGAAATGAGATCGATATGAATTATCAGAAAAAGAACTTTCTCGAAGTGCTCAAAGGGCACAAGCCGGATCATATACCGTTTTGGTTTATGCGCCAAGCTGGACGGTATTTACCGGAATATCGGGAACTCCGCGCTCAAGCTGGCGGGTTTTTGAATATGGCTTACAATCCGAAAACTGCCAGTGAAATTACGATGCAGCCCATTCGTCGGTTTAACATGGATGCTGCGATTATCTTTTCAGATATTCTGGTTATTCCCCACGCTTTGGGACAACAGTTGGATTTTGTTCAAGGTGAAGGGCCGAAATTAAATCCGCTGCGCAGTGCGTCCGATTTTTCTACTTTGAATTTTTCAAAATTCCAGCAAGTGCTTGCCCCTGTTCACGAAGCGATCAGCAATACCCGCGCTTCCCTTCAATCCGAAGGGTATAACGGCACAGCTCTTATCGGATTTTGCGGCGCGCCATGGACGGTGGCCTGTTACATGGTTGAAGGCGGCAGCAGTAAAGATTTCCTGAATATTAAAAAACTTGGCTATCAGGATGAAAGAGCGTTAAACGGATTGATGGAAATTCTGGTTGAATCCAGCGCGCAATATTTGATTGATCAAATCAATGCAGGCGCAGAAGCCGTTCAGATTTTCGATAGTTGGGCAGGCATACTCGACGCGCAAGCTTTCAGAAAATGGGTTATTCAGCCAACTCGCCAAATTGTTGATCTGGTGCGTAATGTTCATCCGGATGTTCCGATTATCGGTTTCCCGCGTTGCGCCGGGCAGAATTATTTATCCTATATCCAAGATACAGGCGTTAGCGCGGTTGGCATTGACCCGTCCGTTGATACAAAATGGGCGGCGCGCGCGCTTCAGACACTTGTGCCTGTGCAAGGCAATCTCGATCCGATTTGTTTGCTGGCGGGCGGGGATTCACTCGTCATGGCGGTGGAGAAAATTATCGGCGACATGAAAGGCGGGAATTTTATTTTCAACCTTGGACATGGTATTAACAAAGATACACCTGTTGAGCATGTTGAGCAGCTCGTCGCTTTAATCAGGGAACACCCGTTATGAGCAGAAAAGTCGCGGTCATTTTATTAAATCTTGGGGGGCCGGATTGTAAAAAAGCCATTCGCCCGTTCTTGATGAATTTCTTCATGGATAAAAATATCATCGGTGCGCCTGCCCCTATTCGCTGGTTACTGGCAAATTATATTTCCCTGAAACGATCAAAACGCGAAGCCGGACAATCTTATGGTGAACTTGGTGATAAATCACCGTTGCTGGAAAACACACAAGCGCAAGCCGATGCGTTGCTCGAAGAATTAAACGCGGATGAGAACAGCGCGAATACATATAAAACCTTCGTTTGTATGCGTTATTGGCACCCGATGAGCCCGCAAGTCGTCAAAGACGTACAGGCATGGGGCGCGGATAAAATCGTGATCTTGCCGCTCTATCCGCAATTCTCTACGACGACCACATGGTCATCATTGGGCGTGTGGAACGAAGCGATGGCGCGCCAAGGGCTGACAACGGAAACTTCTATGGTGTGTTGTTATCCTGATAATGAAGGCTATGTCGAGGCCTCCACGGCGAATATTGCCGAGCAATACACACAGGCACAAAAAGACGGGCATGAGAAAATCCGCGTTTTATTTTCCGCGCATGGTTTGCCTGAAAGTGTGATTAAAAAGGGCGACCCCTATCAATGGCAATGCGAGAAATCCGCGCAAACAATCGCCACGCGTCTTGAAAGCGTTCTTGAGAAAAAGATCGATTGGCAGATTTGTTATCAAAGCCGCGTCGGCCCGATGAAATGGATCAGCCCCTCCACCGAGGAAGCCATCGATAAGGCCGCCACCGATGAAACCGCAATCATTATTTATCCGCATGCTTTTACGCAAGAGCATGTTGAAACATTGGTGGAACTGGATATCGAATATAAAGAATATGCCGAGGAAAAAGGCCAGCATGGCTATTACCGCGCGCAAACAGTCGGCAGACACCCCGCCTTTATAAAAGGTCTGGCGCAATTGGTACGCTATTACGAACCGCGCACCGATATCACCGCCGAAGGCTTCACATGCATCTGCCCCGAACAATTCGGGCGTTGTTGTATGCGTGAAAGTGATGCGGGCGCGCTGGGTACAAAAGCGGCTTAAAACGCTTTATATTGTCCAGACTTTTAAAAATCCACATTTATCGTATCAACGGGAATGTCAGGCACGTCTTGGTCTATATAAGACGCGGTTTCATTTTGTATTGAGAGATCCTGATCTGTATTGATCGTCGGGGCGAGCGCAGCGTAAAGCGCGAAACTGAGCGCACTGGCGGCGGCGACCCCTTTTAAAAATTGCGCGGGTTGTAAGGGTTTCACATCACCGGCGGCGGCGTGGGCATTATAGGCGGAATATAGTGAAGCCAGCGTCAGACCGGCGGGTACATAAAGATTATCAGGCATGGTTTGAAGCGTATGCGCCGCGCCCTCGGCAAAGGCCGCCGTTGTTGCCAATGACAGACCCGCGGTTAAGCCTGCATATTGATTGGCAGTTTTACGCCCTTGAATTTCGGCCTTCACATCTTTTTCAAATTGCGCCGCGAGCTTAGGATCATGCGCATAAAGTGGATTATTTAGTTCATTATCGCTCATTGTTACTCGTCCCATTCCTGTTGACCGCGTCACACTATTATATATAGTGAATTCTTGTCAAAAAGGTTAACAGAGCCATGCAAGAACTTCTTAGTACATATTTTGAATGGATACGCGCATTTCACATCATTGCGGTGATATCGTGGATGGCGGGCATGCTCTATCTGCCGCGTTTATTCGTTTATCATACGCAAGCACCGCGCGGATCTGATCTGTCACAAACGCTTAAACTTATGGAGCGACGTTTATTCAAACTGATCATGAATCCGGCCATGATTGCGGCATGGGTTTTTGGATGTTTGATGCTGTACGCGCATTGGGATTTATATAAAATTTCAGGCTGGATGCATGCCAAGCTTTTGTTTGTCTTTTTAATGACAGGCGTACACCATATGTATATTAAATATCTGAAGGGTTTTGCCGCAGATAAAAATGAAAAATCCGCAAAATTTTATAGAATTCTTAACGAAGTTCCGACTATCCTCATGATTATTATTGTTATTCTCGCGGTGGTGCAGCCGTTCTAATCCATTGATTTACTTATAAGAATAATGACTTTGAAAACCGTACTTGTTTTGCGCAAGTCAAAATGTGGATAAACTCTTGACTCTTTTTCTAACACTGGCTATAAGAAAATTGTCTTTAGAAAATCCATAGAAAATTTTTGGGTATATTTTGCCGAAGTGTTCGGCACGGGATGAAAGCTTTAACGGTCAACTTTGATAGTACGCTTTTTCCGAGAGAAATAACTAAGGTAGTAAACTTCCTCCATTTGGGTATCAACTAAATTATGAGTCTTTCATGAATTTAACGGAATTGAAAACACGCTCTCCGGCCGAGCTATTGGCTTTTGCTGAAGAGCTTGAAATCGAAAACTGCAACACCATGCGTAAGCAAGACATGATGTTTGCTATTTTAAAACAATTGGCTAGCCAGAATGTGCCTATTTCCGGCGTCGGTGTTTTAGAAGTTTTGCAAGACGGCTTTGGGTTCTTACGCTCACCGGAAGAAAATTATCTACCAGGTCCTGATGACATCTATGTTTCACCGTCACAGGTCAGACGTTTTGGTTTACGTACAGGTGATATCGTTGAAGGCGAGATTAGAGCGCCAAAAGATTCAGAACGATATTTTGCGCTGCTGCGGGTGGGATCAATCAGTAACGAACCGCCCGAAAAACTCCGCCACCGTATTAACTTCGACAACCTCACTCCTCTTTATCCCGATCGCAAAATCACTCTTGAATATGACGATCCTACCAAAAAATGTACCGTACAGCGCGTGATTGAAATGACATCGCCGATTGGTTTCGGACAGCGCGCATTGATTGTCGCGCCGCCACGTACAGGTAAAACCGTGATGATGCAAAATATTGCAACATCGATTGCGGAAAACCATCCCGATGCGTACTTGATCGTTCTTTTGATCGATGAGCGCCCCGAAGAAGTGACCGATATGGCGCGCTCCGTGCGCGGTGAGGTCGTATCATCGACATTTGATGAGCCTGCTTCAAGACACGTACAGGTCGCCGAAATGGTGATGGAAAAAGCAAAACGCCTTGTCGAGCATAAGCGCGATGTTGTGATTTTGCTGGACTCTATTACTCGTCTGGCACGTGCGTATAACACAGTTGTACCCTCCTCTGGTAAAGTATTGACCGGTGGTGTGGATGCGAACGCCCTTCAACGCCCCAAGCGTTTCTTTGGTGCGGCGCGTAACATCGAACAGGGCGGCTCATTGACAATTATTGCAACCGCATTGATCGATACAGGATCGCGTATGGATGAGGTGATCTTTGAGGAATTCAAGGGGACAGGTAACTCTGAAATCGTGCTTGATCGTAAGCTTGCTGATAAACGCGTCTTCCCTGCGATTGATATTCAAAAATCCGGTACACGGAAAGAAGAATTATTGGTTGATAAAGATACCTTGCAAAAAATGTGGGTTCTTCGCCGTATTCTTAATCCAATGGGTACTGTGGACGCGGTTGAATTCTTGCTCGGTAAGATGAAGCAAACGAAGAATAATGATGAATTCTTCAATGCGATGAACCAGTAAATCTCACACCCTTTTTAAATTTCCAGTGTTTTGATTTCTATTGCTGTGCCTTTTGCGCCACAAATTTTGGCGTGAGGGGGATAAGCTGTTTATAGAGATTATGTCTCGGACTATGCCCTGTGGAATCAACGCGCAGGATAAAATTCCTATCTATCAATTGAAAGCCCGGTATAAGTTTAAAGCTCGCAGGGCTGCGCATGTCATAGGGGAAAACCGTGACAAAGTGGTTATCATCTTTTTTAATATGGAAATGCCGCGCCCAGCTTTGTGCATCTTCTTTTGTCGGGGCATCCATTTTCATGTCGTAAAGAAGTATTTGCACGAATGCGATATCGTTGCTCGGCAGTTGTAACCCCTTGGCATAATAGGGAAAAATCTTACGGAAAGACTTTGAATAGCCCTCTACAGGGTTATTTTGATATGCGCCGTAATCATGTCCGCCGGAAAAGGCCTGACAAGATGGGCAGTTCATCCCAATCGGTTCGATTATAATAACCTTACCCTTTAGATAAGACAGTTTAAAATCCTGACCTTCTTGATCAATCAAGTCCAAGTCGGGATAAGGTTGCCCCACGATGGGCGGCCACGGGCTGGGCTTATTGTCGAGTGTTGGCAAAATGCCGCTAAACTGATTATTAGCATTTAAGATCCAAAAGACAGGAATGATGATCATGGCCACGAGCATCATGATGGTGTTGTAGATCAGGCGGGACTTGGTCATTGCTGTGATTGATCCTTTATTATCGACATAATCATGGTAACAGTTTTGCAAAAATCAAATCAAATGCATTATTAATTTATGGCGTATTTGAGCGAAAATAGGCGAAAAAATGCAATAAAATCAAAACGATAATGTTTGTCATAACCACATTTTTATGTTGAGATAGAAGTATAGAGATATGCATCAGGCATATATCATTTTAAACATACCAAACGGTTTTAGGCAAAGAAAATGGGTCTTCAAAAATCACCACTTCATACTTTTGTTCTTCGGTCAGTTTCTCTGACACGAAAGTATAGCGCCGCTGCGTCGTTGGTTATTGTCTTGTTTGTCTTTTCCGTCGGAACGGCTTGGTCTTATGTTTATGACGACGGGTATACGGATTTGAACAGTGTTTCACATGAAACAAATCTAAACCCAAAACGATCTTCCTCTGCTGTGGTTGATATGTGTACACCCTTGCTCAACACTCTTCATCACACCCCCTCAACATTACCCACGGTCAGAACCCAACGCTCGGTTGGTAAAATTGCTGCACTCGGAATGATGCTTGGCGCTCGTTACGCTCTAGAGCCTAAGTCCCAAGACGATGTCAGTGTTATCAATGTTGATGCTATCTTAGCACAACATGTCAAAACGTCACGTAAGCCTGCTCTTCATTCTGCTCAAACGATAGTGGCTTACCGGACTTGCTTGAAAAATCAGGCTTTGGCACAGATTGCATTGGCGGAGTAATGCTCCGTTTGTAGAGAAGGCGCCTCGCGTTTTCCGGTGAAATTATGTCCCTTGCTTGCTGGTCGTTCTGTTGCTTTTTAGGCACAGAGCGACCCTTTTTTTGTTCATTTAAAATATGAACAATAGAACCATAATCCTTTGATTTAGATCATATTCAGCAGGTACGTATACCAAGAGGGCGCGCTTGCCCCGATAGAAGGTGTTAAGGCAACAATCGCGGCAAAGACCGCAAGACATACCCCGACATTCCCATAGGTAATAAGCCCCAATTTGGGCGGCGCGGTTTTAATGCCGCCGGGCAGCAACATGGCCATGGTTTTCTTAACGGCGGAATCTGCCGTCATTTGGATAGTCATCACACCGACATACATCATGGCAAAAAGGATCAGCCCGTCTATAACGCCGTGCAGGCTCGTATTTGCGATTTTGCCGATAATGGCACCGCGCACAGGGGTTAAGAAATACGCGCCAAAGACAGCCGCATTGAGCGCCGCAGCAATCCCAAGCCCCATAATACGCGGCTTTTTGGTGATATTCTTAAGCGCACGATCGGATAGAGCGATAATATTCTTGATCGCATCATCAGACAGACCAAGCGGGTTGGCATGTTTAAGCTTTTGTCTGGCCTTACTAAGCGGGAGCGACGCGGTAAAGATAATGCCTTCTTTGACACTGCGATATTCACCGGCCATTTTGAGATTCTCATAAACATCCCCGCGCAGTTCCGCAGCATCTTGCAATTTACGCACGCCGTTCTTTGTCAAATCATCTAAAAACGGCGAAACATGAGCGAGCGCGGCCTTATTACCGAATAAAAAGGTGTAGTAGCTTTTGCCGTTAATACCGTATTCGATATGTCCGTAAGGCAGGATCACTTCATAGAGAAGAGGGAAGCGAATATCTTTGCGTTTGTCGGCAACCTCATGCTGGCGGGCTTTTTCCTCATCTTCTCTGTTGACGACGCTTTCCTGATCTTCGGCAATGCGGATCTCGGCGAATTCTTTGATTTTGTGCCCGTGTTCTTCAATCAGCGCGACGACTTTTTCAGGGAGCTTTTCTCTGGGGTAATCAAAGGCGGTGCGCACCTGTAATTCAAGGGTGTGGATGACGCTGCTCCAGGCGTTGCCCTGACAATTCGGGCATGTTGTCGTGCCGCGGCTGCGACAGGTTTTGCATTGAATGCGACCTGTTTGGTTACAGCCGTTACAACCAACCTTGCCGCGACCATGACAGATCGGGCATTGGATACGCTGTCCGTTTTGTGCGGCCACCATTTGCGCGCCGTTACAATGGGCGCAATGCGTATGTGCGGAGCCTCGACAGCGCGGACACAGCGAAAGCCCTTTACCGGAACAGGGCAAACACGTCACGTTGCCTGATGATTTGCAGGTTAGGCAAGGCTCTATCACGACAAATTCTTTTTTCCAAAACGGCAGCGGCATCACGACATTATCAACCGCAAAGCCCTGATCGGGGCGACCAAGAACCGTGTCGCGGATTTTACGCTCCATGTCTTTGTCATCGGTGAGCGTCAGATAAGCCTTGCTCATGGCATCTCTGGCGGCAAGTTCGTTATCAACTTTTTTCGCACCCTCTACGCGTCCGGGCATGTTTCGATGGCTGACCTTTTTCACGATATTGAGCATGTTTTCAGCTTGGAAATGCAGGACTTCGCCTTCAAATTCCTCTAATGTCACGCTTTCAGGATCGCATTTATTGCCCGTGACCAGAGATTTGATCTGTTTGAGCGCCTCTTCTTTATAGTCGTCACTGATTTTGATGCGTTCAATCACCGTATCTTGCGGCTGGCTCGGCTCTGTTGGCGGCGGTGGAGGCATTTCTGTGTCGTTGGTCACTGGCGTCTTCTCCAAAAATCTGTATAACTATGTAGATATATACCTTACTCAATCTATGGATACGAAACAATGAAATTCAAATTTGATATTGAATGCACACCCGAAGAAGCCCGCGCCTTTGTTGGCCTTCCCAATGTTGCCCCGATGCAGGAACGCATGATGGAGGAGCTTGAAGAGCGTTTGCAGGAGAATATGCGCAACCTCAGCCCTGAAGAGATGGTCAAAACATGGATGCCTGCCACAATACAAGGGCTTGGCGAGATGCAGAAAATGTTCTGGTCGCAGATGGGTGTGAAAATGCCGGAGAATCCACAAGACAATGACTGATACGATCTATGCGCTGGCCAGTGCGCGCGGGCAATCCGGTGTTGCCGTGATCCGCGTATCGGGTGAGCATGCTTTGACAAGCCTACAGGCATTAAGCGCGGGGCGGGATATACCGTATCGCAAAGCGATTTTATGCAATCTCATACGTCCCGTTTCACGTGAAACACTCGACCATGC
>TARA_R110001592_G_scaffold35695_1_pt1 | contig 32797 bp, 31 predicted proteins | sample TARA_R110001592 | Tara Oceans TARA_R110001592 (sample SAMEA4398387) | marine metagenome | biome: Polar Biome; feature: [SRF] surface water layer (ENVO:00010504); material: water (ENVO:00002006), including particulate matter (ENVO:01000060) such as... | depth 5 m | reverse complement strand
AACTGCATTAGACCTTGAGGGGAATAAGAAAAGGCCACATGATGTATTCCATTAGCATAAAGTGGCTCTTGTGGTAAAGAATAGTATACATCAGTACCGTTAGCAGGGGCTTGTCCTGAAGTAAAATCTGGAAGAGTTAATGTATTTGTTGATATTGCTGAAACTATTCCCAAAGAAGTCCCATCGCTTTTATAAAAAGTATATCCTGTACCAAAATCAGGAGTACCACTTAATGTAATTGTATTAGCGGAATGGTCTGACGAACCTACTGTTCTTGTTGATTTTTTAGCATAGGGGGTATGACTATTATAAAGATATAAGGAGGGGTTAAAAGAAGATTCGTCAATAGAAGTAGGTGTTATAATAGTTTCAGAAGATAAAGAAGTAGTTACCACGCCAATTTTCATATCAGCCTTTAGTTTATAACTAGCGGGTAAATAAGGATTAGTATAATTATCAACCATATCTAAACTTATTTTTAAATTTGTATTGTAAAATAAAACCATTTCGTGGTCTTTTCTATTTGCCTCTGATAAATAAGCCTCTCCCTTCGTGTCTCTAGAAAGAGATTTTTGAGTTGCACTAAAGTTACCTGGATTACCATTTATATCGTAGGGTGTAATAACTGCCTCAAAAGATAAACCGCCAGAATGGTCCCATAATCCTATTTCTTGACTAGGTGTGTTACCAGAATGTCTAGGTATTGTAATATACCCATCACACATAACGGGAAACTGTAAGGACTTTCTATCTTTAGAGAATACTGTGTATACCATAATAATCAACCTGTAAATACGAATGAAGGTGTAAATCCTATACTAAATGATATATAAGGAATTCCTGCATTAAATCCTGCATCGAAACTTTCTACTACTCCCGTTAAACCTCTATAATCATCTTGCCCATCAGTTGAACCAGCAAATGAGCCTATTTGTGCAGGTGAAGCGTCTTTAGCCCTAGATTTATAATCAAATGGCACTAATGGGCATTCATCTACTGGCGTATCTTTAGTTACACCATCTCTATATGCGTAATCATCTCCTACTCTAGATGGATATAAAATAAATAAACGGGAAAAGTTTTGATTTCTTTGGAATGAAGATGCGTCTACGGCTGAATGTAATAACTGACATACTTCATATGCCGTCATAAACACTTGCACTACTGAGCCATCTTTAAATTTCTTTTTAATATACTGGTCTGTAATTACACCTTGTACTCCAATTCTTTTACTTGCTACTCCCATATCTATACTTAAAGCAGTGGATTCACCAGTAATTGTTCCAGAAAAGGGAATGGGAATTTGAGGTACGTTTCTCGTTGTGGAAATAGAAACTGTTTCCGCTTTCAACATTATTCTATTTGAATGTGCGCCATCAGTTGTATCATTACCTATTGAGAATTGTAAAAATACTGTGTGGTCTAAACCAAACCCGTCTGTTCCAAAGTTACTTATTAAATTTGCGTGAATATCATTTGCGTCTACCATATTAACCCCTCAACCCGCTTGAATTATACCTGTTCATCTGAGTATTTATCTTTTGTCCTATTTTACGGGCAATATCATTAAGTTCAGTTTCTGTTGCACCGACTCTACCAGTTACGTTAATATTAATTGTAGGACTCATCATTCTAGAGGTATCTGTATTATTGAATACTCTAGTATTTCCAGGTAATGAAACTAATTCTGGTCCTTTTTCACCTACTAAATATGTACCAGTTCTAGAAGTAGTACCGCCATCTGCTAATTTACCTTGAATAACTTCTCCAAAATGACCACCTACACTAGAACCTATGACTCCCCCTATTATTCCTCCTGCTATTGTTCCTACTGGTCCACCTGCTGAACCTGCCATAGCACCTAATTTAGCACCTGCTAATGCACCACCAATACCACCAGCAGCACCACCTAATGAACTAGTCATTGTAGTAACACTTTCAAAGGCCACTCCTAATAACCCTGCTAATGCGGAAATTAGCATTCCTAGTAAACTTATACTAACGGAAAAGATTAATTTAGTTAAACCTGGAAGTAATTTAAACAGAAGACCCTCTCCTACTTTTTGTAAAGAATCCATTAGTCCTCCACTATCTCCAGTAAATAACGCTATTAATACCCCAAATAGACCAACTACTATATCGAATAAACCGCCAAAGAAATCAAAGACACCCTCAAGGAATATTTCAAACACGGGAATAAACTCTCGTATTTTGTTAAACCCTTTTAAAGTCTTTTTAAAGAAGCCGCTTACGTGTAATAGATATACAAGCCCAGCAATCATAAACATACTTCCAATAAAGAACCCTAATACAGACAATGCCATTCCTGCAACCCTTAGCATTAATTTAAGATAAGTAGGATGAAATTTTTTATTTAATAATACCACAAGTCTAAATAGATTCTTTCTAGCCCTATCTCTTTTTTTACCTGCCTTCATTTTTAACTTTTCAAAGAATCCTAATTGACTAACACCCGTTATTAAATCCTCACCTTGTTCAGCATCTTTTTTTAAGGCATCGGTTTGAGACATACCTTTCCTAACTCTACGTCTAGTTAATGCGTTTCCTAACTTTAATACAGGTTTATCTGGAGTCCCAAACTCTTCATTAATACCCTTTACAGTTTCCTGTAATTCTTTAATTAAAAATACCTGTTCATCTGTAAGGGCTTTTTGTTGAGTTTCTAATCGCTCTATAATAGATAGTGCTAAATCTCTTTCCTTTCTTTTTTCCCTCAAAGTTTCAGAACCCATTAAAGACCTTTCCATGCCTTTTTTTTCTGCCATCAGTCGCCTTCTCTTTTTAGTTCTTCCTTGTTCCGCTTCATCTTGCATTCCCATCGCTTGATTAAATAAACTTTCTAACTCTTCCGTTTGGTCAGTAGCCATTTTTAATCCTATTGCCTGTTGCATTAAAGAATCCAAAGAACCCCCTTCAACAAGTTTAAGTAAATCTCCTTCATCTAAAATTTTAGTAATTCTTTGCATATCTCTTACAATAGCCCTAAATTCATCTGTACCGACATCACTTCTTTTAGTCTTTTCTATTTTTTCTATTTCCTTCTGTAATTTATTAACAGATTTCATCATTCTATCGTTACCTTCTATTTCATCTTTCAATTTAGAAGCACCTAATAAAGCCTTATTAATTTCTCCACCCATACCTTTAATTCTATCATTAAATGAAAGTATTTCTTTTTCTTGCATTTTAGCCTGTACTATATCTAATGACTCTTCTGCCGTTCCTCTTTTAATACCAAAAGTACCAAAACTTCTAGTTTCACCATCTGGGTTTTGCATAAATCTAGCGGCTTGTCCACGCATCGCTAATCTTCCAGTTCTTCTAACCTTTTTACTTGATTTCATTAAATCTTCTCTAGCCTGTCTAATAGCACCCTCTACACCTAATAGTTTTATTTTATTTTTAACACTCGCATCAGTTAGTAATGCCTCTCTTTCTTGAAAACTTAAATTCTCCTTATCTAACTGCTGAACCTTTCTTAAAATACTTTCTCTTCTTCCTATTATTTCGTTAAATTCTTTTTCTTCTTTTAATCTCTCTTTTCTATTTTGGTCTAAATATCTGAAAAGCAACAATGCAGAAGAAGCCTGTTGTGCTATTCTATAACCTGTTGGAAATGCTACTAAACCTCTAGTAACGATAGAACGAATAATTCCTCCCTTTGAACTAATACCAGAAAACTTAGTCATCTTTGATATTAAGTCATCTGTCGCATTTTCAGTTTCTAAAGACAATTGGGTAATGGTTGATAACCCTTGTTTAGTAGCCTCTAGTTCCCGTTCTATTGCTCTGAAGTCCATTTTTCATCTTCTCCATCTGTTTAGCCTCTTCTTCTTTCTGAATTGAAAAAAGAATCATAAAGTCCCTTATCATGCTGTAAGGCAAAGAATACGCCTCAGCGGGACTAATATTAAGTTCCTTTGCCAAGATATATAAAGTTATGCGTGAAGCGACCTTAGGATTATCTACTTTGTTATCAATTAAGGCTCGTCGGTAAGCACTTTTAAATCTTCATCCCCCTCAAGGGCAAATGGGTCAGGTAAAATTTCTTTAATCTGATTTCCCACATAAGGATTAAGTCTTAGAATTTCAATAGCAGATAGAGAAGGCTCAGTCTTTTCTACAAATGCCTCCCATAGATACCTAAATAGGGTGTCCATTTCTAGACTAATATCTTGAGTTTTACTGTTCAAGTTTATCAGTTTAGCCTGTGCCTTTTCTAATTGTAGAAAAGTAGGTTCCTTAATCCAAACCTTTAGGTATTCATCTGATTTAGGTGCAACCTTAATGTAATGTACTTGGCTATCGCTAGCCGCAAAAAGCAAATTTTTATTCTGTAATGTTTTCTTCATAGAGTTCCTCTCCTTAGTTATAGGCAAGTGCTAGAGGCTTATAAGATTTAGCCTTGAATAACCCAGTTAGTAATATGACTACAAGATTTTAACTTAAGCGGTTGAATTTCCCATGATACTGAAATTGGTCCATTATCGTTTGTTAGTGGGAAGTCAGCAGTAGTTACCATGTAATCTTCAAACTTCATCTCCAACAATTCGTCAGTAGAACCTGCTTCCTTTGTAAATCTAAGTGTAAGTTCGTTACCCGATGTACCATTCAATGAATATGCTTCTGTTCTCCTTAGTGCGTCAAATACTGCCGCATCAGTTACAAGTCCAGTAAATGATAGTCTGTATGTTCTTTGACCTGGGAGATGAAATTGACTAGTTTTATCATATGCACCGATGAATCTTTTAGGTGTTAATGAGTTCTCAATAGATAGAGACATAGTTTCAATTCTAATGTAATCTTGTCCAAACATAGAGATGGTTCCATCTGAAAAGAAGAATGGTAAAAGAGCCGTGTCATTTTGATTAGCAGTTCCACCTCTTGGTGAACCAAAGTTTACAAAATTCTTAGCATCAGTTACGTTGTTCGCAGTATCGTAATTTGTAGGTGCTACAAATGTCTTTTTAGTTTCAAAGTTTACATTCATATTAACTTCTTGATTTGCAGAAGCATCTAGAGTTAGTGAACTAACTACACAACCTGGATAAATTTTAGAGTATACAGTTTCTGTACTAGAATCTACGGCAACCGTCGCTTGACTTTCTGGCTTTTTCAATGTGTATTCTAATGCAAATGTAGGTAAATCTTCATTATTAGATTCTGAGAAAGCGTAAGTAATTTTATTAGTTAGAGTATCAGAAACACTTTGAACTCCTGTTGTATCTTGACCCAATTGAGGGTTAAGAGGAGGGCAAATTTTATTATCTTCTACTCTATGGAATCCTGCACTAGTTACTCCAGTGTCTAAAATAAATGCTGTATCTGAAAGTCCAGATGTAGCAAATGTTGAAGAAACAGTAGGTGTTCCACCGCTTGCTAAAGAAGCGGTTTTCTTCCCCAATGCGTAGTAAAGCCAACCAAAGTGATTAGCAGATACTGAAAAACTTCCACCGCTAGTAGTTTCTGAGCCTTTAAATTGATAAACCATACTTCTAGAACCTGTTGAAATTGGAATACCTTTAGTTTCAATACTGGTGGAAGGAATAGTAACTGCACTAGTTAATCCTAACCATGTATCTGATAGAAGTCTAGGATTTGTAGAAGCAGTAGTAGCCCCTGTTGTTGTTGTGGTTAATTCAATAGTAGATGCTGATTTTAAATCTAAACTAGCAATAGTAGAATCTGAACCACCGTCATCACAACCCGCAGTTCTAGCAACAAGACCGCCAAATTCATTTGTTAAAATTAGACTATCACCACTTCTGGTGGCAGTAAAATTAATACCCGCCTTTAGTCCTACTGCCGCAATAACAGCATCAATATATTCCTCAGCAGTAGTCAATTCAGAATTACCAATATTTACTGTAATGTCATCTTCTGTTTGACCTGCCAAAGAACCTGCGTTTCCATATGTTCCATCTGTTGTAAGGAAAATACCAACGTCATCTTCCGTTCCACCTGCACTTTGTAGTGTTCCAAAAATGATACCTACATCTTCATAAGCAGAAGCGGTATCAGATTTAAATTGAATATTCAAAACTTGAGCAGTATAAACGTTACCTGCACTAGCACCCTTAGGGGCAGGAACAGGCGCACCTTGATGTTCAATAACACCATAGTAATTTCCCGCAGTAGTTGTAATTGCAGAAGCAAGTGAATCATTAACGGTAATTGTACCTGCGGCATTGGATTGAATCATCACTCTATCTATTAGTGCATTACCACTAGTAGCGTGAATTCTCAAATAACAACCTCTGTACAAATTAGTTACTAAACTAAAGTTAGTAGTAAATGTACTGTCTAAAGTTATTACTCTACTGTTTTCTGATGCACTTGCGATACTTGTAAAAGCACCCAAATACAAATCCATTTCAGGTATCATAGATACCATCGCCCCTGAGTCCATCCATATATTATTACTCGTCATCTTATTTCACCTACTTTACAAACATACCGAAAAACGCTTAAGTGTTACGTTAATCTTATAACCGAATATTCTACTTTTCTTATCATTACTTTCGGTTCTAGAACCGAAGGTTATATGCTTAATGTCTTGGAACAAAGTACCAGCAGACCTAAACCATCCCCTTCTGTTAGTTTCAATTATGTAACGAACTATCTTATAAAGGTTTTCTATTCTATCTCTTCCAAATGTAGAACCACTTGGGGAAACTCTCCCACTGTCATTAGTTCTTCTATCGTCTTGTTTTGTTCTAATACTAATAGACATACTATAAGTTTCATTACGGACAGACCAATCTCTAGTAGGGTATTCAATAGACTGAGAATCTTCCATTATTACAACTAAATCTTTAGAAGGTGTAACACCATCTGCCGTAGTTTCTTTTGCAGAACTAATTCTAACTCTATTACCACCTCTCCCATTAGTTCTAGTTGAATCCATAGACCTAATATCCATTATTTGTGGTTTAACCCTATGTATTGAGGGTATATCTGAACCTAATGCTGTAACAGCAGTATTCCAGTATTCGTCTAATAGTGTAACTAAATATGTTGTTTCATCCACGTCTTGGCCTCCTTAATCTTTCTTCTAATTCCTGTTCTTCTCTATCCTTATCTGGCATATCTTCAACACCCTCTGGATATATTATTCGAGTCTCTCTCCCTCTCCCTCTATAATCTTGTTGTCTAAATCTTTCCATGCCTTCTACTCTTGCTCTTTCTACACCAGATGGTCCAGTATTCATATAATCTATAATAGATTCTATATCTGCATCATCTAAAAGTTCGTGTGAAAACTCGGTGAAGAACTCATCTACATGGGATAATGCCTTATCCTTTATTACAAGGGCATCTTCCTCTTCCTCTTCATTATACACATTAATATAAACCATTTCATCAACAGTTACATTAATTACTGCTTCCATATTAAGCCACAAATATTCTTTGTAATCTTCATTACTAATATTTAACTCATCTATATTTTCTAACGCATAGTACATATTTCTCATAAACACTTCAGTATAATCTGATTTTGATAAACCGTTTTTTGTACCTTCTTCGATAATATCTACTAATTCGGTAAAGAAGGTGTCTACTTCGTCATCTAAAAGAATTTTACCCACATCCTCAAACCATTTAGGAACAGGCATATTTGACCTAGTTTGATAGCCTCCCTTAATTCTTTGTTCTTCTCTATCTGTAATTTCACTTGAAAATACTATATCAAACATCCGACTAAATTCCTCTTTGAATAATTTTGACGATTTAGGTATTACTTTTGGGAAATTACCCATACCTACATACAAATTGTCTAATATTTCTCTTTGACCTAATCTATTTCTTTGTGGTCTAAATCTTGTTACTCTTAAGTTACTATTTCCGTCTGCCCTTAATTTTTCGCCCAATGATGATTTTAATAAATTTCTATAATTTTTAATTAACGCATACATTTCTTGTTCTGTACTAAAAAAGACGGTGTATACTTTACCTACTTGTGAACGATAATGACTGGGTATATAAAATTTACACACTCCATGAACTATATAGGAATCGTTTTGTTCAACAAGTTCGTTAGCCGCATCGTGTAAAATATTAATTAAACTCATAGGAATCCATTCGTTTACTTCTGTTCCTTCTGGAACATCATATCGAGGTAATGACTGTAAAAGTTTTTCACAATCGGGTGTAATTGCACCTAACAAGTTACTTGAACTATGTTTAAAAGTTTTAATTGGGTCTGATAGTAAAAACACACTAAACATACTACTTAAAAATTTACAGGCTAACGCTAAACTATTATTTACCTCTCTCATATCAATATCTATAAAATCATAATTATTATCTGGTTCTGCTTTTGGTGATATTTTATTCAATGTTTCCATATTAAAAATTTCTGTATTGTGTAATTCATCATTAAGAATTAAGTTACCGCCATTTTTTCTCACAGTATTATATATTTTATTAAAATAAATAGTATGAATTAAATTATAAGCAGTAGTTTTACTATGTCTTTTATAAACTAATTCATCTAATGGTTTATTAAATTCTCCTACAAGTATCAATGATTTAGGTTCTAAATTATAATCTAGAACATAATGACAATATTCACTTTCTATTAATGCCCCAAAGTCATTAGTATTTTTTAGAAAACGAGCATCCCTTTCCTGTAATTCAGTTGGTTTTATGGGTTTATTTTTAAAGCCCCTAACTTGTTCTGGGGAAATTATTTTTTTATCAGTACCTGTCCTATCCATAAATTCTTCCATACTTTCCCCTTCTTCTGGAAATATATTTTTTAATATTTTTTTCCAATTCATTCAAAAGCCTCCTTTATTCTTCGGGTAATTGTGGCAACAAATTCCTGCTCAACAACCTGTTCAATAATCTCATCTGATAATTTTTCACCTAAAAGTTCTTCACTAATTTCTTCTAGTTCTTTATTTTGTTGAATTATTCTGTTCAAATCCATTTCTAATTCATTTTTAACTTCTTCAAGTCGCAATCTCATTTTCTTAATACTGACCATCAGACCCACCCTTTCTTCTCATTTCATTAATGAAACCTTCTATGTTTAGCCCCGTGTCCATTTCCATTCTATCTTCAATAGTATTATTACTTTCTTGTCTTTCTTCCTGTGAAATATTAGCAATATCTTCTGCATATTCTTCCTTAGGTTTCTTTACTAAACGACCTGTACTAACGTCGTATTTATAACCTGGATTTGCCGTTTCTAATTCCATAGCCACTTCTTTAATAGTTTTCTCATCTTCAGATTTTATCCTCAAGTCAATTGTTTTAGGTGCATCTTGGTATACAATTTTACCGATGGCTTCGTGAATCATCTTCATTAGTTCATATTCACTTTCGATAATATCTTCGTCTGTTAAGTTCAATTCTGGACCATATATATTGACATATTCATAATCTCCCTCATCGTTTTCTATTAAAGTAAAGTTATAATGTACTTGTCTCCCATCTGCGGTTTTCGGCCTAATGGACATAGAGAACTCGTAAAAATTACCAATTAATTGTCTGTCTTTAAAAGTAATTTTATATCTTCTTCCCGCTTGGTCTAAATCATCAATAACGTGTTCTATAAGTAGAGTTCTTAGAAGGTCTTGAAATCTACTTACATCCTTTACTCTTAGTCTATCACCAGTAGAGGTTCTAAGTTTCTCCATATCTCTTTTAATAATATTCCACCAATTCATGTTATCACCAGTTATAATTACAAGCCCAATAGCCAGCCGTTAGTTTATTTTTCTTTTCATCACAGTTATGCCTTGATTTAAAGTTAGACCTGCGCTTTTTATTTTTATGTTGCAAGAAGTCCTTATAACCTCTAGCACCGAATGAAACTATTTTATATTTTCCTTTTACGTGAGCCAATACTCGATACTTTTTCTTACTTCCCTTAGGCGCACGTTTAGGTTTATTTAGGCCAGGAAATTTTTCTCCCCTGTACATTACTCCACCTTTAACTCTTTTAATTTTAGGTTTTTTAGAAGCCTTCAAAAAGTCTTCCTCTTCCTCTTCTTCACAAGAATCACAACCACACCCGCAATCGTCTTTTAGTATGTCTTTCCAATTCATGTTAATACCTCAATTTACAAATTCTAAATCTCTATTGTGAGGTTTAGATACAAATGGTTCATCGACATCCATTTCTAATACCTGTTTTACTTTATCTTTCATAGAAACATCCCCCATTATTCCCCTAATAACTAAGTTAATATCTTTTTCCATTTCGGGGGTAAGTTTTACACGGGTTGTGCAACCTAATTTTTTTCTAGTATTTTTTAAAATGTCTTTCCAAATCATTTTTTATTCCCCCTAAGCATATTTATCATGCTATTAACTTCTTCATTTGCAGGAGGCCACGGTCCATAATGACCATTTAATTGAGAGTGAGCAAGCATTTCATTGAAATTGTAAATCTCTTCATTTTCAATTTTACCAATTGCATAATATTCTTCATATGGATAACGATGATTAAGTCCTTTAGTCAACGCTTCTGTATCAATGACATAATCACCATCTAAAACAAAAGCATGGCCGTATTTAATATTTGCCACATTTCCTCCTGTTCCTGTTACTTCTGCATGGACTAATAAAAGTTTTGTCCCATTGTTTTTAACATAGTCATTAAAAACGTATGTATAGGCTGACATATAACAGTTACCCGCTTTTAAAATAGAATCCCAACTCATTTTCCTTTCCTCCTTTTATATGTTTTACAAGCGGCACAAGTAGGTCTACACCTTCTCTTTCTTCCTTTAGAAGCATCTGTTCTTCCACAAGGTTTTGGTCCTCCTTTATCTTTGCAAGTTCCACAAGCAATCCAACCACTTTGAGTTTTACCGCCCTTCTTTTGCTTCCCGCCTCTTCTTGAGAACCAACCATGTAATCCCTCATCCTTTTCTCTTTTAAAGTTATCGCCACTACGCTTTTTCTTAGTTCTTTTAGAATGCTTCTTTCTTCTGGCTTTACTTTTCTTACTAATAATATCAAACCAATCTTCCATAACTACACCTCAAATATTATCAATAATGTTATCATACATTTTCATTACTTCTTTAGTAATGACATTCCAATTTACTTGATTAAAAGAATACCCATCACCTAAGAAACGTGTAGTCCAACCGTCATCTAAAGGAACTACTCTTTTAGCATTAGACCAAGTTTCAGCAAAAGCATCTCTAATTTGTTTATAATCAACTGGTTGTTTTAAAGCCCTATTCATATACGACATTGATTCAATATGATATGGTATAGTGGTTACAAGACTTTCTTTTAAAATCTCTAACAATGCGTTGGTTGCTTCGTTATTTTTTAAAATATCCCACCACATATTAATAACTCCATTCTTCTGTATCTCCGAATCTAGATTCATCTTCCATTGTAATTCTTTCTGGATAATCTCTATCGTTATAAACCCTCAACCAAGACGTATCGTGCATCTCTAATGGTGATAAACTTGAATCTATTATTTTAATCTTGTTATTTGGACCACTACATAATACTCCTGACTTTTCATCAAAGAAAAAAGTTTTAGTTTTGTGTTCATTCCAAACTTGTGAAAGTCCATAGTCCACATTTCTTTCTGGTAATGGGTCGCAAGTCCATAAATAAGTACCCTTTCTTATTTCATCTTTTCTATTCTTCATAAAAACGGTGCAGTTTCTTAAACCCTCAATTTGAACCATTTGCCAGTTATCGGATATAGAATCCCACCAACCTACATCATTCATTGTTATTTGATACTGTGGAGTTTCCTCCCTGTCAAATATGGAACATTGGTCTACTTTATCATATAAAGCACCCAATGATGGAAAGTAAATTACAAACAAAGGCGCACGATTACGAATAAATCTTATTGCCTTTATGACACCGAATATAGTATCATCTTTTCTAAATGTGGGTTTTCCAGATAGGAAAGACCTCTTAACATAACATTCAATGTAGGGAGTAGAAACAATCATATAATCACTTCTTTTTACTGTTACCCCAATTCTTTGACCCTTTCTTTCTACATTGAACTAGTGCGCCAGAAGCATAAGCGGAAGGCCATTTCTTATATCGCCTTCTAACTTTGTAATAGCAAGCATCTTTTTTAGCCTTACTTTTCTTTTTCTTTGCTCTCTTTGAACCCTTTTTTCTACGGGCTTTGCTTTTTTTTTGTAGAATATCTTGCCACTTCATCACATAGCCCCCGATAAATTAAATTGTTTTATAGTTCTTCGTAAAGCAACTCTATGATATGATTTTTCTTCTCTATTAGGTAAATTTGTTTTTATTTTTTGTTTTTCTTGATTGTAATATTGTAGGTGTTGGGGATTTAGTTTATATTTTTTCCCATCAACAGATAGAACCTTGTCTGTTGATTGTTGTTCCCCTATCCATAACTGCCTATCCTTTCTACCATATCCTAGTTTTTGAAGTATACCTCGCCAATCTGATTTTACTATATCTGTTTTGGTATATATAGGAGTATCTCTTTTTCTATAAGTTACATTTATAGGTAAGTTTGAACTTTCAATATACCTTTTACTAAATTGACTGATAAATCCTTCTACTTTATAATTAAACCATGAACTAATTCTACCATTATCATTACTATGATAATTCAAAATTAATTCCTTAAAATGTCTATGGAAGTCTTCATGTTGTAAATCTAGATTACTAAATGTATCTGGTAAATTAGGTAAATATGTTTCTATCGCTTCTACTAATATTTTTCCAAATCCTAGTTTTCTTGCCAAACTTCTTCTTGATTTTTCCACCTTATTAGATTTAGTTAAATCTGTTTTTCTGTAAACAGGCTGACCCAACGTACTACTGCCTTTTATATCCTTATAAGTTATTTCTAAAGGTAAATTTCCACTACGGATATACGCTTTAGCAAATTGTGTTATAAAATTTACCGCCTTATGTTTAAACCACATAGTAATTCCTTTTTCATTAGGGTGATATTCGTGACATAATTTTTTAAAGTGTTCCATAAAATCTTCTGAACGTAAATCATCATTATTAAAAAACTCTGGTAAATTAGGTAAGTAAGTTTCTATGGCTTCGGTTAGTATTTTACCCAAACCTAATCTCTTAGATAATTGTCTTTTTTTTATAATCTCTTCCCAATTCATATCAATCCCCATCCAAATAATATATAAATCGCTTTTTAATCTTTAGAATCTTATCTACATCAGCCTTATAGGTATCATATTTACTCTTTAAATCCATACCATTTGTAGAATCGTTTCCTAATAGTACATAAGAGTCATCTGAGGCAATTAACTCACACGCTACTAATTTAGTAGCCGCATCTTCGATAACTGCTGGAATACGTTGATTACCATAAGTATAGGTAAACTTAATTGAATGTTTTCTTCTGATGGGATAATCGCTTCTGAAAAATATATCTCCAGTATCTCTCATATCCCACCAATCTTGATTTCTGTCATATTCTTCTTTATTGGTGAAGTCAGTTTTACTAATACCCGACCCATTAACTACAATAGTGCAATTCTCACCATCTGAACCTGGAAGTAATGAAACAATTGTAACTGTTTCATCTTCTTCTAGATTAGCGTAAAAGAAATCTGAAACGTTTTTACTACTAGAGGCTAACGCTTTATTAGCAGTAGCACCTGTAAATGTGGAAGTAATACTAGGGGGTTGCTCGTTAATTAGATAACAAAGTTCCATAGCAGTAGTTCTTTTTCCAAATAATTTGTTAAACTTTGCTACATTACCATCTGTACCTGCTTCTAATGTCCATGTTATACCACCTATACTTAGTACCACGCTAGTTACATTGGTGTAATCGCTAATTGTTACAGTAGCAACGGCTGATGCTAAGTCTTTGTAAACACTTCCTTCCCATGTGGCTATACGGATAATCTTTCTGATATTCTCATTTTCTAGCCTCACCTTGCCCACATAGTCCGAATAGTAACTTCTCCATTTATCGTCAAAGTCAAAGTCGTGAAATTCATTTTCTACAAGATTTTCTCTCCATGAATTATTTGAAAATTCATCTATGTAATCTTCTGCCCTTCTGATTAAATCCCCTACTTCTTCCAATGTAGGAGATGTAGCCGAACCTGAACTTGCTGATACGAAATCTGAAATACCTAGTAATGCGGCTACTTTAACAGCAGTAGTATAACTTCCAATACCACCATCATAATTAACAACATTAAGTGCCTTGTCCGAAGGTGTTACTATCTTAACCATGTCTATTACTCCTATTTCTTATTTATAATTATATCGCTTGTCCAATCGTATTTATAGCAATACGAATCTTTTCTAAAGTTTCCAACAGGGCTTTCTCAATCATTGTGCCACCTCTTAAGTTTGCTACTTTATACCCTGCGGCAGTAGTAGTATCTCTAGAATCTTTACCATAACTTATGTATGTTCTAGCAATTTGAGGTCTAACATTTCCTAAAATTTTATACTCTCCACTAAAGGTAAAACTGTTATCAGTAATAGTTACATCAAGTTTTAAATTACCATAAGTAGTTACATCTCCTAATTTACTTCCCGCCATTGTTTCGCTTAATGCCTTGAACATTAATTGTATCTCTTTGTCTTGCCCTGCTCTAACTGAAGAAACACCTTCGGCAATAGTAACCTTAGGTATAAAAGCCGTTATTGTTTCCTTTTGCTTTATATTTAGGTTGTCTACAACATATTCCACCTTTTCCAAAATTTTAATTATAGCATCTATATTTTCTTTGGGTATTCCTGCTTTATTATTATCTGATTCTGTGGCTCTTTGTAAAAGATTCAATAGTTTATCTTTTCCTACTTGTTCATAACTGGGATTCATTAGTTCATTAAAAACTATACCTTGAAATATATTATACAAACTATCTCTAAATGTATCTGCTATACTTCCAAAACCTGCCGTAGATTGGTCATCAAATTCTTCTCTCTCCCTTAGTCTTTCTGAAAATTCTTCTTCTGATTCTTCTTCTCCCTGTACTTCTTCTACGTTACCTTGAGAATCCTGTTCTATCTTATTACCAATTTCATTAATCATTAAAGAAAAACTATCAATAATTACTTCCAATTTATCTTCATCAAGTGCCAATTGTTTCATAGTGTTTACAAATTGTTGCCTGTCATCTACAAGTTCACCGACATTAATCATAAATTCTACAAATGGTACATAGTTGTCGTTAATTTCATTGATGTTAAAATCAATATTGCTAAAAGATTCTTCATCAAATGCCTCATCTTCATTTTCATCAGTAAAAATTTGAATAAAACCGAGCAATTTATTTAAATCTCCAGATAAATTACTTTTAACTTGACTGTGCATTTTTCTCATTTGTCTACTAAAAGACGCATCGGTTTTATCAAAAATTTCCCTAAGTTGTACGATAGGTGTATTGGCCGTATCTCTTACCTGTCTTCCCTCTTCTTCAAAACTAATTGTTTTTGGGCTAAATTTAACTACATTTTTTACTCTTGATTCTAACTTTCTAACAGATTCTCCATATTTTGTTGTATATGGATTATATTCACTTGTTTCTAATTTATAACCCTTTTTACCTTTTAGTGGACTTACTGTTAGTTTTCCACTTGTTAATAATTGATTAAAATATCCTAATAAATCATCAGGACTTAAATAAATAGATTCACTTTCACCTATATCGTCTTCATCTCTTTGTTTAGGGCTAACCGTTTTACGCTTCTTAGCCTCTTCGTAAATACTTTCTATTTTACTAGTTATCATATTGTCAAAATCAGTAAATTCTGGTAAAGTGCCAAATATTTCTTTTTTCTTTTCTTGAACAAATGCTTCAACTGCATCCATAACAATGCGTTTTGCTTTACCTTGTAATGACCTACTTCTCCCTTGACCACCATATTCTATTAGAGTTACTATCAATCTATCCCATTCTTCTTTGGACATGGCTTCTAAATTAATTTCTACTGTATTTTTACCTCTATAGTCTTCCGCAGGGTCAAATCCAACCTCACTAGCACTTGCAATACCTCCACCCTCTAAAGATGATTGAATTACTGAATCAGTTCCAAAAATTTCTTGAGCCTTACTTCTGGCATTTTCTTCACCTATGGGTAAAAGTTGATTTTGGATAACAGTTATTTCTGTTGGTGAAAGTTTCATACTAGTCATTGTCCTATAATCATAAATACCTTTATCATCCGCTAAAGTTAATCTTCCCTCTACTTTGTCTAAATTTCGTACATCGAACATTCCAGAAACATAATCACCGATTACCATTTGCATATAATCAGAAACACCTTTAGATAATCCCCTAATTGCAATTGCTTTTTTTTGCCCTTCATCTTCAAACGTTTTAAGATATTTTTTTATTTCATCTTGAACTTGTTTGTCTGTCATAACTTTTGTGTATACAGGTAACAATTCACCAAAGTATTCCACAAAGTTGTCGTCAAAAATATCAAAGAATGTAATAAAGTCAAGATTTGTTTTCCTCTCATTCATTAGGTCGCCTACTGTAAAACTTTTAATTTTAGAAGCCGATGAAGTTCTTTGGTTTTCTAATTTATCGCCCACCTTTTTCATAACAATTATCATATCATCATGTTGTTTTGCATATGACAAATGTTTACCTAATCTTTCTTTAGTTTTATCGTCAAAATAGCCTTCTGCTACTTCCTTTGCAGTTATTACATCTTCCCCTTCGGATTTAACACCTATCAAATCAACCAAACGCATATCGCTAATTTGCTTTAACGCTTCTTTGTTAATCTGGTCAAACTCCGAGTCATCGTAACCACCTACATTGTGATTCTTACTCAAAAAAGTAACCATGTTCTTTAGACTAAATTCAGTAGTCAATTTACCAATTTTAGTTTTAGCACTATCATTTATAGCAGATGCCTTATATAAAATATACGAAAGAATAGCCTCTTTCGATAATTCTACATTCCACGTCTTTCTAACTACGGCATCACCCGTACCTACTTTAATAGCCTCAGGGGTTATGTATGAAAATTCTGGTATATTAGTTATATTTACACCCCCTAATTAGTAAGGGCGTAAATCTCTAGTGTTGTAAAATTATCAGCGATAATCTTTATTCCAGTTCGACAGGTAATACCTAATCCTCTAATTACATCAGATGTATTAGCGGCAATTATAAATTTACCAATCTGGTTATCTCCATCAATAAATGTTAATAAACTTCCCACAGTATTACCACCCGTTGTGCTAGCACTTAGTTCAAAATCTGTACTATTTGTGATAGAAACTATTGTTGTACCCGCAGGTATTCCAGTACCAGTAACAAACATACCTGCTTTTAAAGCAGAAGTATCGGGTGCTACAACGGTGGGGTCGTTATTATAATTACAAGGCAAAGCCACATTAGCCGCATTATTATCGAATACATTTACCACAGATGCAGTAGCACCGTTATGGTAAATAAATCCATCAAACTTTCCACCTATTGTAGAAACTTGAGTGTTCGCTGTTATTTTCGTTGAATTCATAGTCATATTATCATCCTCTTAGTTAATGGCAAAGACTAGTAACTAATAAAAGTTACTCTTCTTCACTTAGTAAATCTAACAAGTTAGCCTTAGATTGAGACATTTTATAAGAAATACCTAGACTTCGGAGATGCGCTTGCAATTCTCTCTTAGTCATAGAATCTAAGTCGGGGAGTGGAGAGACTGTTTCATCGTTTTCCTCAACAATCTCTTCCACTTCCTCCACAACAGTTTCTTCCAAAATGGTAAAACCGTTTCTTATAAAAATACCACGCATTTCTTCATCAGCATCAAATTCTTGATTACCTAGATAAGATATACCTAGAACTACTTTAGTTCCACCAGTAGTATTTTTTACCTTCATTATATCACCTCAAAGTAGTCCGTATGCTCTAACTCTAAATGTACCAATGTCTCCAGCAACAACCGCACCTGTTGAAAGTGTGGATGGTTCAAGAAGCAAATACTCCCCAACAGTAGCAGAACTCGTAGTGTTTTGTAAAGCACCTGCTGTTGTTAGTTTAGTATTTAATTGAACCAAGTTGTTTTCCTGTGCCATAACTTCAATGTGGCTAAGTCGGGAAAGTCCCAAATCCGAAGCAACAAGTGTAAAGTTATTACCAACAATAGTAATTTCATCATCAGTAGCATTAGTTCCAAGTGCTGAAACAACCATAGTGTTTGCACCGTCAATACTAACAATAGTAACTTCACCGTCATTTCCACCAGTAGCAGAAGAACCTAAAGTAATTGTACTACCAACGGTGTATGTTGTTGAAGCATTAAGAGCAGTTCCACTTTTACGAAGAATCGTATTAGTAGCCGCAGTATAATCTACTGTTGTTGTTACCGAAGCAGTAGCACCCTTAGTTACATTAAGAATAAAATCAACATAGTAATAATGTCCTTGAACCTTTGGTGCAGTAGAACCTAGATGGTCTGCTATAAATGTAATTGCATTTAATCCCATTTAAAACACCTCATTGAAGGTCAATTATCTTGCCTTGTCCTCTAAAGTATGTACATACAGTTTCAGCAACAGTTCGGTAAAGTCCACGATGTCCTAGTTTTCCATGTCCGAATACATCAGCGTTAATTCCACCTTCAAAGTATTCAGTAGGCTTAAGTGTGCAAAGGAACAAATGGTCAGTATCTAGAATTAGCATATCTGAAAGTCCTGCGCCACCATTGTGCATATCCTTAACTGGGATAATAGGAATATCGTGATATGTTGCAACACGGAATCCTACTTCTCGGCCAGAAACTCCCTTAATTCCCGAATGGGAAGGAACTACTTCTGTACGACCCATGAATCTTTCCTGTGCTTGAAGCAATTCTCCCAAAGTTTGAATTGTATCATATCCAGTTAGAATAACCTTAGGGTCTCCGCCTCTTGCCATCAAGTTACGAAGTGCAGTATTTAGCAAAGTAACTGTTAGGTTTCGGTCTGTTCCAGAATTAGAATCAACGTAAGATTCTAGATAAGGTGTATCAGTTGCATGGCGAGTTTGTCCGTAAATATCTTCGCTGTTAGCAAAATCACTTGCAACCGCACTAGTTTCAGCATGAGTAGAAATAATCTTGTATAGTGAAGTTAGCATCAAATCCTCAGTAGATGCACCACTATGAGCAAGACCCTTACCTGCAACAGCAGTTAAATCTTGCAATACCATTGCATTCATAACTTCTGCGTGAGTAATACCTACTTCTTCACGGTAATTAGCAATAAGGTCGCCAATACCATCATCAAGACCTGCCATCATTTGTGCGATTTCAGAAATCTCAAAAGTATGTGCAACAGTCTTAGGTGTTACATTTAGGGTTGTGTATTCAGGTTTAACGTCAGTAATACCAGAAAGAGCAACGTTTTCTGCAACGCCACCCAAAGTATCTGCATCAGTAACTGCAAATGTATCTAGACCGCCACCAATAGCACGACTAGAGAGCATTCTCCAACCACTAGACTTCCAGGGTTTCTTAGGAAGCATTGAAAGTGCATTAATTTCACGGTTAATCATTGACCAAACTTTTTGTCCATATACAATATTGTATAGTGCAGTTGTTTGACTAGTACCAGAAGCATAATGCGCCCCTTCAATTCCAGTTGTTGCGCCTGTTGCTTTCAAAATGTTGTCGCTTCCTATACCATAGGTCGCTCGCTCTAAGTCTCCGATTGTCTTAAAATATCCACTCATATTAGTTGCCCCCCTTTACACGGGAAAATTCTGCATGGGTTTCATCCCATGACATATTAGCAATATCACCGATTGAAACGGTGCTTGCTTCTGTTTGTTCTGCCTTAGCAATAACATCACTTTCTAGAGACTTCTTAAGTTCTGAAAGTTCTGATGCCAAAGTTCCGATTGCTGATTGTGCGTCAAACTTAGCCTTTTCAGACTCAGCCTTTTCGACAATAAGTTCTTCTTGATAGCGAGATTCAAATTGGTGCTTAATTACCTCATATGCTCTCTCTTCTTCCTTTTCAGCCTTGAATGCTTCGTATGCTTTTTCAATGTTACTTTGTGAAAGGTCAAGTGTTGTTACTTCATTTGCCTTCTTCTCAAAGTTATAATCGCCCATTTCGACGGTCTGTTCATCATTATCATAATCAGCCTTTGCTTCTTCATCTTCAACATCCTCCATTTGGATGTCGGCTTCTTCCTCAGGCATTGAATCCATAGTTTCCAGTTCTTCACCTTCTTCCTTTAGGATTGTGTCCTTAAGTTCTGCCATTACTTCGTTAAACTCATTTAGTGCTTTTTCTATTTCGCTCATATTTTTGTCCTCCTTTACAATATTAAATTTGGCTTCGGGATTAATCCCTTCCTCACAAATGGTGATTTCATGCAATTCAAGTTTATCAATTTCTTTATATGTTCCTGCATCGGAATCATACTTATTTGTCTTGTTTATCGCTTGTCCACCTATCGAGAAAGAACGAAGTTTGCCACGACGAATATCCCTCGCCACATCTTTCGCTTTCTCTATATCATTTCTTAATTTTATCACTACAAAAAAACCTGTATCATCAACGCCTGTTTTTAGGACTTTTCCATTGGAATCTGTATATTGGTCTACTACTTCTCCGACCTGCACGTTAGAATGTGTAATCATTACATTTCTATATCTATCATGCTTCATAAATTTATCAGCGGCTTCTTTAATTGCCCCTAATGTAATCTTATCATTTTGTTTATCTACTACATCAACAGATGCGTAACCTGCAATTACTGTATTGTCATCTTCTTTAAGAATAACAAGTTCTCCACCACTATGAATGTCATCTCCGAACATCGGTGTCATTAACTGCATGATACTATATTTGTATGTTCGACTATATTAACCTTTTCTGAAATATAGGTCAATTCTTATCATAAATGTCTATTTTACCATCATCTGATGTTTCTGGCGTAGGTTTATTTTCATATCCAGTCCATGCTAAAAACATCTCTTTACCATCAACAGGTAAATATCTAACATGGAGTTTGGAAATAATATCCTCCCCCTTTATGATATACTCATGGTAATCATCTCTTTGTGCGCCTAGAATTAAGTTACCCTTATCTAAAAGTATCTTCTGTTCTAAGTCCCTAGTAGCAGTAGCGGGGTATTTACCTGCCTCTCCTAGTAGGTCATACACTTCTTCATCTGAATTAGTGTCAATCTTCCAAATCATTTTATCATCCTTATATTCAATAACAAAGTATAAGTTTCTATCTTGATTAGCCCACAATTGGAATTTACCATTTTTCTCTATTGATTTAGCAAGGGTGTCCGTGTCGTATGAGAATTTATTACCAACAAAAGTAATACCATAGGCTTTACCTCCCTTTTTAAGTTTATTTCTCATTTGTTTTAACCCATCTTTACTTCCGAATAATCTATTCATCATATTAGGGTCATACTTTACAGCCTGTCTGAATATCTGTTCATCTGATAATTGTTGATTACCGTCTAATAATTGTTGCACAAATACATAGAATTTACCACTATCTTTACCATAGGCGGCCTTTAATTGCTTCTCCCACATTCTTTTATTTATTAGTGCATTTTTGGACATTAAGTTCTTATCTTTAAATCCGTGAAATACAAAGCCTTCTAATTCTAAACCTGTATCAAATTTAGCAACGCCGTGAATATTATCTGTAACTGTGTAGGACTTTGTAAGTGCATCTACTGTGTAGTCTCCTAAACTCTTCTTACCGTCTTTAGTTAAAAATTCTAAGGTGATTAACTTTTCTGGTTCAGCCGCTTCTGGTATTTCATGAAATTTAGAATTAAAAAGTGAGAAGCCCTTTTTAGGATTACCCATAATTTCATCAGCCTTTACTCTAATTACTTTACCAATTTCGACCTCTTTATTTGTATTTGTTGTTTTACCCAAGTTCATATAAAATTTACCTTCAAGTTCAAATGCCTTAGGTGTATCTTCTTCTACTGGTCCAACTCCAATTGTGTAACCAAAGGTGTCATTTTTATTCTTCTTAACATCTAATACCATTACATCAAGGTCTACAAACTTCTTCCACTTAACCCACTTAGGGTTTTTCTTTTTACCAATTATGTATGATGATTTTGAATCTTTAATAACCACGCCTTCTGATGTAGGGTTATTCATAATCTCCATAGCATACTCTTCAATCTCTTTCATTGAATCGGCTTCTCTAGTGTTTTTCTTATTAGGGAACATTACTCTTTCGTCGGAATGTGCTGAAAAATTACTAACTAATGTTTCCATTCTATCTTCCAATTTTTCCATAGCAACAGATTCATCTTCAAAATACATAATGTCAAAAATGTGTAGTTTAATATCTCCCTCAGATTCAACCTTTTTATTAATAAAGGCTAATGTATCAGCCCTAACTAAAGGTTCATCACCATTGTATAGAACTGCCTCCCCGTCTAAAATACAATTGGGGAAGGTTCTTTCTTCTAAAATCTTAACACATTTATCAAATTTACCAGTAATGTCTCTTCCGTTGAAACTATAAATATTAACTTTATTGTTAAATTTATGAATTTGAACTCTTAGACCATCATACTTTTCTTGAACAAAAAATTCTCCAGTAAATCCGTTAATTTCTTTCATGTCCTCAATATCAAAAATACGATACATAGGCTTGTTAGGTTCTATGAATTTTTCTGGCTTATCCTGTTTTACTATTTCTACTGGACTCTCTTCATTCATAAATTGTTCATACAAATTTTGCCCCTGTGCCATAGTGTTATAAGAATCATCGGAGTACAATAAACTTGTATCAATATCAGGAAACCTTTCTTTTATTTCAGGGTCATCTAACATTTCCCTCAATTCATTTACTAAGGTTTTCCAATCTTCCTCGTAAGCCTTAGGGTTATCTCTAGCACTTAGAAAGGTTGCTCTAACCATATTTCTTAGTGATGAAACATTTTTATTAATGCTATCAAAGGGTATATCAAAAGGGTTCAATTAATCACCTATGAGTCTAAGGGTGGTCTAACTCTATTTGCTTCTGAATCTGTAACTTGTAGTGTAGACTTCTTCTTTCTCAAAAGAGCAAGAGCAGTTTCCAATGCCAATTCTAATTGCTTATCTTGAGAATCCTCAGCAGGTTCATTATCCTCTACATCGGCTGGCATTTCAGCCTCTCCCATTGAGGGTTTATCATCTCTAGGTTCTGTATCTTCATCTTCAAAATTAGGTGCTTTATACATTAGTCCTTCTGGGAATAGTTTCTTACTTCCTCTAGGACTTTTAGCAATAGCGGGGCTAGAACCTTTATTCTTGGCCGCTAACCTACTAACATCTACTTCCTTAGGCTTAATTGGTTTATATGTATTTACTTCTGCTTCAAAACTTTCAGAACCTAATGCGTTATTAATAATCATTTTAAGTTCTTGAAGTCTAGTCGTTAGTTCTGCGTATAGGCTAAATTCTGATTTTTCGTCGTTCATTGTGTTCCCTCCATCTTTGATACAAAGTCATGTATGTCATCCCAATCCATGTTTTGAATTTGATTATTTGACGGCATACCATTACTTCGCTTTGAGGATGGTGTTGGTGTTGTTGCAACAAATCCTGATTTAATTAACGTGGTCTCCGATTCATATAACTTACGTTCTAAGTCTTGAACCTTTTCTACTAACATTTTTAATACACTTACTATTTCTTCTTCCATTTTTATTCCTCCTCATATACAATATCTCTTATTGTTCTGTACAATCTTTCATAGATTTTTCTTAGAGCCGCCGCTTTTTTTACCATTTGTAAATTTTCAACGCCGAGTTCCTCTAACAATTGTTCCTCTGATGTATCAGCCACATCGCCCAATATATTTATAAGTTTTCCTAGTTTAAGGTAATCTTCCCCAAAATATTCGGTTGGATGTGAGTTTTGCAATATTGTTTTTATTTCTCTCCTTCTATCTTCATCTAAGGATGATATGTCGGCCTTTAAAAATTCCATAGATAGTTTTAGATTACCGCTATCTAATTTTTCTTTAACCTCTCTAGCCATACCATTGAGTTTACTTAATGTACCTAATTTGTATTCTGTTAGTATGTCTAATAGAATTCCCCTTAGGGATTTTACTTGGTCTCCCAATTCATATCTTTCGTTTAATTTAGTTTTGATAAATTGATTATTTTCCTCAGTAATATCATAGTTATCATAAATCACTAAATAAGCGAGACCTGAAAAGTATTTAGATGAATCGGGATTTAATAACCTATTAAAATACGTTTTATTATCTCTAGCAATTGCACCTATTACACCCTCGTAAGTTTTTGATTGTAGGGAATAATCTTTTTCTAACAAAGGTAAGACTTTATCATTAAGTATTTTGTTAAAGGTTTGTATAAATTCTGGACCTGTAATTAAGTTTCTTTTCTTTGCTTTTAATTGAGCCATTCTGTTATACATTGTTTTCATAACTGATGCCATTAAATTATCCTTTCTAAAGAAATCTAATGCAAAACTCTTAGCCATTTGTTTATATGCCGATGTTAAAATATTATCATTAGATAGGTTTGCCCTTGTTAAAGATACTTCCCTATTACTGGACAATGTTTCTTTGGCATTTACCCTGAAAGTTTTTCTAGTAGATAAGTCCTGTCTAGGGAAAATTCTAGCAGTAATCATTTCATCTTTTACAGGTAGTGATTGGGAAGTTGGACTTTGCACAAGTTCAGGAGTTTTGTAAGGCGGTATGCCATATCTTGAAGGTTCATATAACACTTCTTCCGTCATTGTTTGTCGCCCATATAAAGGGTTATCTTTATCTTCGGGAATATATTCTCCAGAAATTATCTCGCTCTTTTGAATAATCTTATCAATCTCATATAGAATATCTCCCATATTTAGTATTTCTACTTTTATAACCTCATCAATGACTTCTTCTGTAAATAGATTTTCATAATCCTCATACGGGAATGGTTTATTAGATTTAGCAAATTTTTCTATACTTTTATACAATTGATTCATTTTACGAGTATTAATTTTAGCCGCATCATCTACATCTATTGTTCTTCTATAATCACCTATAATTTTCATAGTTTCAACACTTAAAGAATCACTTCTTACTTCATCCGTTTCTGGTCTGATAAGACTTTGAGGTTCTTTATCTTCCCTTAACTTTCTAGAAGTTTCTAGATTTCTTTTCCAATCTTCTAAATAGGGACCAGATACCTTTTTACTTTCTTCAACCATACTTACACCTGTTTCCACTTCTTACTCATTCTTGGTCCAGCAGTAATAAAACCAGGAATGTTTTCATCTGGCTTAAAATTATCTGGTGGTACTTCGGGAACATTCATAGACATATCTTTAGTCTTACGTTCCTTAGGGGGTTCTCTATTGGCATCTTTTTCAAGTTTAGCCAAATTCTTTTTTGCTTCATCTAGTTTTCTTTTTATCATATCGCTCATTTTATTCACCTTCATCTCGATTATTTAATTCATCCTCAATATCTATCATTTCAAATATGTCTCCACCATGCGGTAATCTCCCGTATCTTTGAAAGAAAATTCTTGCTACTTCGTTTTTTTCTTTCAGTTCTTCTAAGAGGGCTGCGGTTGGTATTTCTTCTGGAATGTGTGCAAAAGCAGAATGACCTCTATGTTCATTAAAACTTTGACCACTTGAAGTGGATGTCCCCAAATCTAATTCTTTTCCACCTATTTTTACTTCTCCCGACTCTAATACCTTTTTAACTAAACTATCTGTCCAATTTAAAAATTCTTGACCATATTTTCTGACTAATGTTAAATGTGTTGTTAAACGATATCCTTCTCTTTGAGTATCAATACCAGCGACACCTCCTTCTGGACCCCGTCTAGCCATCATATCATACGGAACGCCTTCCGATAACCCTAATTGATTTGTATTGTCCTTTATGTTTTGATATTTAGGTCCAGAACCTGGCACACTTGGATTAAAGGGTGTAGACTCTTTATCATAATCTGTATCTGTCCCTAACAAAAACAATCCTGCAAAAGACCAAGTAATATCCCCTTTAGGATATGAATGTCCGTGAATGCACGTACCCGTAGTAGTAGCCGTTACCCCTACACTAAAATTTTCTTTAAAACTTTGTAAAGTGGGGTAATCTTCTAAATCCCTTTTTGTGCTGAAATTCATCCAACTCTCGTTTTTTCTACTTTTATAGACTAAATCAATTTTACCTATACAAATTTGCCCTTGTTCCGTACCCCCATAATAATCAGAATCTGGATATAAATAATAATACATAGCGTTAGATTCGTTTCTACCCACTAGCGACCCTATTACTTCATTTCTTAATGTATTAAATTTCAAATTATTAAATAGTACCTGCCCCTTCGCTTCTGCTTGTTTTATCCCAATACTTAGGAAACCTTGCGCCCTTCTCACAGGTGTATTTGGGTAATCTTTGTATTTGATACCATCAAAATCTGTTCTAAACAACAAATCAAATTTAGGTCCAGTAATTATTTCATACATAAATACCCCCATATCATCAAATGGGTATACTGTTGAAATTTCTTTTTTTCCTACATTTATCACGGGTTTTGATTTATGCCTAGCAAAACTTACCACTACTCCTTCTATTTTATCCAATTTGTCATCTTTAAAAAAGTAACAAAAAACTAAAATACCCATACCCATTTCTTGCTGATTACTAACTTCACTAGAAATTGAAAAATATTGGAAAACATCTCCGTCTAAATTTCTTACCTTATTTTTTAAATTTTCTGTAGTTACATTCCCTACTTGTTTCATATTAATGTTAATTGAATCTAAGTCCAAAGGTTCAAATTTATATTTTAAATTATATTGAGTATTTTCAAAATCGTATTCCTTACCAAAATTATTGTCTTTAAATAAACCTACAAACTTTTCAATTTCATCTTTACTCAAGTCTTTGAATTCCTTCAATGGTCCAAATTCATTTCTCATAACAGTATTACCCGTATTCTTTATTTCGCTTGCGCTTTTTAATAAATTCTTTTTTACTTGCATCCTTCTACCTCTCCTCGCCGTTTGTGATAAAAAACCAAACATGGAATTTTCAACTATGTCCTTAATATTATTGTTAATTATATCCTGCACTTTATCTGTAAATTTATCTAAATCTAATTTCCCTTTAACTCTATAACTAACTTTTAGAGATTCCAAGTAAGAAACAATACTCACAACTGTATCTCTAATTAAGTTTTTAGATACTTTAATCCAATCTTTATTAGACATTTGCTTCGGACTAACATACCTATTTACTTCACTTTCGCTATAAAATAACATCTGCTCGTCAGCAGGGAACCATCTTTCATCACCATAAGGGTATTTTTTTATATAAAATGCTACTATGTATAAAGGTAAGGTTTCTTTCATTTTAGGAAAATATATATCATGACCCTTAATATGATATAACACAAAACCTAATTGGGGTTTGTTTCGTCTAACATCCCTATCGCCAGTATATTTACCTTCCCCTCTTCCTTCTCTACTTTGTCTACCTTGTAATCTTACTTCGTATTGTAACCTTGATGTAATTTTCTTTACGCTTTTTGGAGTTAATACTTCATTAAGTTTATCTTGGTAAGTATTCTCTTTAAAATAGTTAGGAATAGGTTCTAATGGTTGATTTATTAAGTTGATGTCAGGATGGGTTGGGTCATTTTCAAAGTGGTATTTATCTTCTTCCAGTCGTCTTAAATCATCTACAATTCGTGGTTGAATCTTTTTACCCGACAATAATTTATTCAACGCCTTAGGTTTAATAATGTAAACATTATTATATTCGTGTAAATCATTAATATCTGTAATATCGTTAGTTATTGCCATTTTTGTTGGTAAAAAATTAGTTTTAAAATTTAAAGTTTCCATATTAGATGGGTCTACCGAATAACTATCTGTCTTTATGAAAGACACTCTTACTCTCTCAGTATTATCAAAGTTAAAAATGTTAATATATTCATCTTGTAAATCTTCTACAATTACATCTTTACTATTTTTAACTATATAATTTCTACGAGAATCGAATGAAATACTCCATTTATTTTTGTTATATATAACTGGGTGTTGTACTGTATTAAATTGCCCCTTTAATTCATAATCAATTTTAGTAATTTCAGCATTACCGTCTATATATATCCTTAATGTTTTTATTTCTGGTTGTTTTATAGCATCTATAACCCACTTTGCTTCCTTATTACTATTGAATCCTAATTTATAAAACATATAACCGTCATCAAAGGCACCCAATATATTTAAAATTGTTTCATCTACATTAGTACCCGTTTCTTGTCTAATAAATGCCGCATATAATTCAGCCCATTTATCACTAGTAAACTTATCATACGTTGATTGACCCTGCCCCATTACGTGCATCTCTATTCTTTTATTATCACTTTGCTCAAAAATGGTTTTCCATTCCTCTAAGGTTGGTCTAATAACACTCTTCTCAATCTCGGCCACTTCTAACTCTCCTTTCTGTTCGTCTGTCTACGTTATTATTAGCCGCCTCTCTAGGTAATCCACTAAATCTCTTAGGTGGTCCAACTGACATCTTTTCTGTTTCACCAGCAACTTGTTGTTTACTACTGCCTGACATTAAAGCCTGTTCTTGTAATTGCCCTAATTGTGAGGCATCAATGTTAGTCCCTGCATATTTATCAACAGGTATTTCTTCATCTAAATCAACCTTAGTAGATTCTTCACTTGGGAATTTTTTATAGATAAAGTCTCCATCCTCATTCATATCAACATCAAATCCTAGATTTTTCATTTGTACTGCAAGGGTAATTTCTATCTCCCTTCTTCTTAATTGGGCGGTCATATCTTCTTCCTCAGACCTCAACAATTGAACCTTCCAATCTTCAATACCAAATTGCCTCATTAAGAAGGGGAACAGATATTTATTATAAACATTTTGCCCCATCTCAACACTTCTATTGGTAACTAAAATTTGTAGACCTTCATTATTGAGACCTCCTGCGGTTGTAGTATCATTCTGAAAAATTTTACTTACTCCATAAAATGCACAAATTCTGTCTCTAAGGTCATCCTTTACTGCAACGTAATCCATTTCTTTCAACGTATTCATAAAGGGAATCCATTGTACTGAACCTCCAGAACCACCATCATTCTCAATACCCATAATAGGTATGTAGTGTGGGTCTCTTTCTAACTTTTCTTTAACACCCTTCCAATACTTAACTAATGATTCCATGTTATTTGTCTGTACTGCGAGAATACCTCTTGGGGTTCTAGCCTTTTGGTAAGATGTACTAATGTAACCTTCCATAGAGGCTAAAGTAAAAATTTGACTATACAGAGTTACAACAGGTGGATGACCGTATAATCTAGTTGGACTATATTTACTAAAGTGAATCACTTCGCCTGTAATATAATGTTGCTCTCCATCTTGTGTTTTATTTGTGAATTCAATTGCACTCAACATAGAGTTACACTCTGGACATCTATCATGCTTTTCTTCACTAACGAAATCTCTATGAGTTACGCAAGTATATCTATAATGTCCTCTATCTCCATCTTCATCTACCTCAATGTGTAGCGTAGTGGGGTCGCCCCGATATAATTCATTTACTCTACTCATAACCACGCGTCCTTCATCATCAAGATAATAGTCCTTTACTAGAATTAAATAAGCATCATCCATAATATTGAGGTCTGTTTCTAGTTCCTTTAAAACGTCAATAAATAATTGATGTGAACTGTTTATGTAATCTTTGAAAAATGATTCTGCATATTGTCGCTGTTCGGGATTAGGGGTTCTAAGGTTAGTAGATTCACAAGCCATACATTCTGTAACGTGCTTTTGGTGTTCATATTCACAATCCATACACTTGAATTCAAAAGCCTTAACCCATTCATATCCTCTACGGAAAATTTCAGTCTTAAGTTGTACCAAACATGAACGGACAATCGTAGAGTTTTTAGCCAAATCATATAGATATTGTCCTGCTATATGTTGAGGGAACCTTCTTTCTTGAATACCCATATTGTATACTTCTTTCTCCTTAGGAGTAGGTGTCTGTCGTCTAATTAAATTTTTCAATCTATCTCTCATTCCCATATTTATTCCTCCTTCACAATTGAATCTATTTCATCCATTAAATTCATTTTATTATTACCTTTATATTTATTAATGTCATCTTCATTAATGTCATACTTTTCAAATTCCCTTGCACCTTGATACCTTGAGTCCTTCCAATTTTCCCATTTTATTAGTTTAAAAATTTCCTTTACTCTAGGTTTTGCCCACTCTTCCTTCTTAAATTTCTTTTTGATTCTGATGGCCTCTCTAATCAATTTTCCCTGAGCCTTTTTCATTCGCAGGTGTGGTATACACTTGTCCAATATTTTAGTGATGTCGTCTTGACTATAAAAGTTTAGCCTATGCTGACTTCTGTTATTTTCACCCACCTTCTGGTCTAAGTGTAGGCGACCACATTTAAGTTCTCGCTCAAGTTCTTTGAAGAAAGCCCTGCCTCTATTACCAGTAGCAATCATACCAACTCTAGGTGAAAAGTTAGAATCCATTGTAATGTAACCATCGGAGTCGATAAACCCTGCCACATAAGAATATAGGTCTTTCTTTATCTCATCACCTATAATGAAGTATTCACCATTTACGTTTGTTGCTTCAATTCTTTTTAACATCTTAGATATTGTTTGTGGTGTAGTAGAACGGTGATAAGATTTAGGTAATAGAGAATGTACTGCGTTAGAAGTAAGACCTGGATTATTACATACGAGATTTTTAATCAGTTTATCTAAAACGGATTGTCTTGACTTTCTAATTGACTGGTGGGAAATATCTTTTAGAATTCGCCTAATCTCTTTCTTATTTTGTTTAACTGATTTACAGCAATTAAAATATTCAGTACCATAATCTAAATTACCTTTACTAATATTAGATTCCCACATCTCGCTTAGTTTATTAATCAATTCCTTTCTAGTTTCACCATCTTTAATGTAATGGAATTTTTTAATTATAGAAAGATTGGGGATGAGTAGTTTAACTGCCTTTTTGTAAGGTTTAATCCAATAAACAGAATCAATGGACTTGTTAATATGTTCAGTATATGCACCTATCATAGTGTCGATGGTCTTGCTCATTTTATCCCTAGCGTTACCTTTAAGTTTTCTTCTAATCATTCTCATTTCTTTAATTAGGTCGGGGATATTCTTCCCATCTACAATAGGTTCTTCTGGTAAACTGCCTAACATATCCCTAGCATCTGAAAGATTCATTGAGTAAATTTTAGAAATGTCTTTAATGATTTCTGTTTCATCAGATGTCTGATACTGAACCCACTTTGCCAATTCTTGAGTAATTTTTTCCTTAGTCTCTTTCTGTCTGGCCTTTTCTTCTTCCAACATAGTCATTAATTTTTCCGTATCTAGTTCTTCTTCTTTACATATTAATTCCAAATATTCCACCTCCAAAATCGTTCTTTGGGCTTCCAAACAAGGCCGACCCATCTATATCCACAAAGGAGTCATTAAAAGACTTTGTGGCGTAATTTGCCAATGCTAGTGCAATAACTGTATCATCGTGTGCGCCAAGACCTTCAATTCTTCCCTTTGTACTTATACCAAATGCCTCAAGTTCCATAGCAATTGCATTTGTTACTGCCCTCGCTTGGTCATCAGCATATGGGAGAATAATTTTACCATTTTCAAAATTCATTTGTAGATTAAGGATAATCTCTTCCTTCTTCTTTCTACTCATTGTAAATTCCTTTACTGGGAAGTCTGATATATCTTTCAATTCCATAGAGAAAGACTTGGCAAATGTATTAGTTTCAATCATTACTATTTCTGGCTTGAACCTTTCACATAAATCACTTATGCGGGTGATATGGCTTCTGAAATCAATGTTCTTCTCTCTCACCATATGTACGACTTTCTTATTCATATCCTCATCAACCTCTATAACTATCATTACAGTATAGTCTCCATCGGCAGACAGTGAAGGGTCATATCCAATATAATATTTGAAAGCCTCCGTGTTACCATGCCATAGAAGTTTACTAGTTCTGTCCTTAGAATTATCTACGTGTTCCTTCCCAAATAACATAGTGTTAGAAGATATAGGAATACAAAGGTATTCTCTTGTAAATTTAGATGACCCAATTTCATTCCTTCTTCTCTCAAGTGATTCTAAATCCCAACGAGAAGGCCATAGTGCATCCCCAGTTTGTGATATGGCGGGGTATCTCTTTACGTCATATTCTGAGTTTTCCTCCAACTCGGCAAATATATCTGTATATGTGAAGGGTGTACCAATCATTCTAAGTGAAGATGTGTGGTGTAGAGTAGGAATCATGTCGCCCCAAAACCAGTCTGTAACTTTTTGAATTGCAGTTAGACTAAATTCTTTCATAGGGTCGTCTACAATAATTTCGTTAGGGTGAAGGCCACGAATTTGTGAACCTACTGAACGTTCTAAAATTCTGTTACCGTTGGTTAATTCCATTCTTCCTACTGCCCAACCCGACTTAGGTTTAAACTTTCTTAAGGCGGGAATAGTGTCAAACATTCTATCTATGTCTTTCATGTGTACTAAGGTCTGTTTTTGGTTAGAAGAAATGTAAATAATTTCATATGGGGCAGGTTGAAAAATTAATTGAAATACGCACCATGAATGGAAGAATACAGACTTACCGTGGTCTCTTGAACAAATGGTAACTGTACGTTGTGAACTTTGAACTCTTTCTAACCATTCACGGTGAAAGTCTGCCATTTCAAAGCCGAGAACATTAGTGAAGAAATATTCAAAATTGCCTTCTGAGGCTTTCATATCCATTTCAATTAGTAGGTCCATCATTC
>TARA_R110001592_G_scaffold58821_2_pt1 | contig 32821 bp, 31 predicted proteins | sample TARA_R110001592 | Tara Oceans TARA_R110001592 (sample SAMEA4398387) | marine metagenome | biome: Polar Biome; feature: [SRF] surface water layer (ENVO:00010504); material: water (ENVO:00002006), including particulate matter (ENVO:01000060) such as... | depth 5 m | reverse complement strand
GTCACTTTTCCTGTCGCTTTAAAGTCTGCTGCGCTTATTGACGCTGTTTCGTTAACATGCTGATCCATAGTAGCTACGTAGGCCCAGTCTGCATTTTCTACTGTGTTGTTATTCAATGTCTGTAATGTTGATAGCTCTGTACTTTCTAGTACTACATTTCCTACGCCGTCATATATTTTGCTACCGTCTGTATGCAAGACACGCTGATACGTATCTTGTATTATAGAACCTGATAGATTTGGTAATGCCATAATCTATTCTCCTTATTTTCGCTTGTCTAATACTTTTATAACTTTGTCAACAACAATTTCTTTTTGAACTTCTGTTATTGGATTTTTTTGTATATAAGTTGCAACCACATTGTTAAGCTTGTTTGTTTTTATAGATAGATTTTCTATATTTATGTCTTCTTTTATAAGCATTTTTACTATGTTTATAATGTGCTGTTTTTCCGTAAGTGCAGCTTGGGATAATACATGGGCTGTACCTTTGGATTCTTTCAATCTTTTCTTATTTTGCGATTTTATCTCTACAGTGACTGTTTTACTTGACTGTACTTCGAAATTAGATTCCCAAGGAGTAAACAAAGTATCTTCAGCAATCACTTCTAAGCGTATTGATCCTTTTGTATTCTCATCAATCAGACCTCTCAGTCTCTTAACAGGTATTTTTACATTTCCTGTATCATCAATTGTTCCGCGAAACATTACATCGAAGCCATCAGCTTCTACAACTAAACGAGCTTTTGATTTTTTTAAGGACGCACCTTCTAATTTAATCTTTGCTTCAAAGTTTTCTATTTTATCCGTGTATAATTTGTACATTTTTCTTTATCTCCTCGGCTATTATTTTTATATCATCGATATATAATTCTATTTGTTTTACTTCTTTTGCTTCATTATATATTTTTATTCCTCGTCTCCACATCACAAGTCTTATTAACTGCTTTCGCTTCTTCTTATCTTTATCTTCACGCCAATCTCCTCCGCCTTCGATAATTTGTTGTTGTGCAAAATTCCACAAGACATCGTTACTGTCCCAGTGAAAACCTGCATTGTCCCATGTGTATAAACTTAACATATATAAATATCCATTTTTCTACCGTTTATCTCTTTGCAATAACTTTGATGGTAGTTGTACCTCCATTATATTCAAAAGTAAACGTACCTTTGTCATGAGTTATAAGGCCTCCATTTATCCATATTCCTTTTTTTGAGCAATCCACCTTAACTGCATCGCATGCAACAAGTGATTCGCACCCACCGTCTGGAGTTTCATCAGCTGATGTAACAATTGGGAATGAAACAGCTTCCATCGCAGTTACCTTTACTGTTGTAGCGCATTCGCTAGATCCGCCTCCAGGTAAGTTTGTAAGCAGTGAGCCGTTACCAACAAAATATCCAGCAGTTAATTTATTCGTGCTTGGATTGTATGATATCCCATTGTCTACATATAAAGGGGTGTTGCCGCTAGTGGATGTTACAAATGTGAGATAGTGGGACGCGTTTGTTGCTCTTGCTGATATTAAGGAATTAAGAGCGTTTGTTGCAGTTGTTGCAGTTTTAGCATTACCATCAAGCTCCATTGTACTTGAAGGGTTTTCAGTACCTATACCTATTGCACCATCATTTTTAACAAAAAATACAGACGAGTCCTTTGGTGCACCTGCAGCTGCCTTCATTGCTATACTAAAGTCTCCAGCATCTGACATTGACATTATCAAAGGTGTTTGTTGTGGGTATGATCCAGTACTGTTAGGAACGTTTGCTTGTACTGATGCTGTAAATACTGATGGAGATCCTACAGGTATACCATGAGAATTTGCTCCTGACTCTGTATAAGTCAACAAGCTTCCAGTCCAGATTCCAATTGCGGAATGCGATCCAGATACTGATGTGTCCCACAAATTGAGATGAAGGTCACTAGTTCCTGTCCACGAACCTGTATGTGTTCCGAGTGCAACTAAATCTGGGTTTGATGATGTGTATATATTTATCTGATCTAGTGCTGATCCTGAATCAGATCCAGATATAAAAATAATTCCAGATCCTGATATCATTGGTGTGTACATAGGCATTATTTATTCTCCAATTTTTCTATCTTTTTACTTAACTCTTCTATAAGCTTTTGTTGATCCTGCATAGATTTTATCATTAGAGGTATTAACTTATCTGGAGCTACTGTCATCGGTGCTTTTTCTACGTCTCCATACTCATCACCGAATGCAGCTTGCGGGTATACTTCCTGTAATTCCTGAGCAATAAAGCCAGTCATTTTATCTTCTCTTCTATCTAAAGGTGTTTGCTTGTAATGGTAGTCTCTAACCTTTATATCCATTAAAGTATCTATGCTCCACCTTGTATCTTCAATTTCTTCCTTTATTCTTCTATCTGATGAGTATTCGATTATTATTGTATTTGTATATGAATTACAATGTTTTCTAATACCTCCTGCAAACGTCTGTTTGTTGTCATCGTGATCAAAGTGATAAAATGCTAGATAATAAGCATTTGGCAGTCCGGTGATTCCAACACCTGGTGCCCATGATTTAGCTTTAGGTTCTAAATATGAGTTTCCTACCATAGGGCCTGGAAGTTGGTATTGAGATGCACCACATGTTGTTTTCGTTGTAGCTGTGTTAGTTACTTTGTTAAAGGATTTGAACGTAACACCAATAGGTTTTGTTGACGTCATTATCTTGACACCGTGCCCTGCTTGAACTGCTCCTCTGTCACATGAACTATCACCACCTTCTGTTATAGGAACACCGGTTGTGTTAAATATCGCTGCATATGTTACATCGCTTTTCTTTTCAATCAATTCCGGGCCAGACCAGTTATTGACTTGTAACCAAGTTTTCTCTGCATAAAACGAATTGTACTCCGCTGTAAGCTGGGGAGTTACTAATGATGCACCTACATAACCTATTGTTGTAGGACAGCCTATGGTGTTTCCTTGAGTTGGTACACTAGAAGCAGTGTCTAGTCCTAATGTCCCTGCACACCATTCGTATCCTACGATAGGATTTACCCCTTCACCTTGTTCCCAAGGCCAGACTGATATACATCCTGTGTTCATACCTCCGTCACCGCCACCTGTTCCTGTTATTGTTATAAGATGAGGATTTGCATTTGAACCTGCGCCTGTAGAGCCTGCTAATGATATTCCAGCACCAGCAGCAAATCGCAGATAATTATTTGATAATACATTTTGATCAGCTCCACCTACTACACCAACAATCCATTTCGCATAATTGTCAGAAGTGGGTGAACTAAACGTTAGCGTGTTTCCTGACTGAGCAACTGTTGTAGCTCCTGAGCCTTGAAACGTAACTGTGTCTCCGGGGTTTACAGTTGAGTTACCTCCTGATCCACCAGCGTTACTTGCAGTCCAGCCGCCACCACCTCCACTAGAGCCAGCTCCGTCTATCATTAGAACTTTATGACCTGGATCTGCAGGGTCTACAAAGAATGAAGTTGATATACCACCAGATCCTGTTATTGTAAAATTGTTCGTTGTTTGTATCTGAGCATAAGATCCCGTTGGATCATATCCATCACTAGCTGTAAATAGGCTAAATGTATTTTCGAATACAACCTCATCCGTTATCTGTAGGAAGTTCGTGTGTATGTGCGTAAATACAACCGTGTATTCGTTCGTCCAAGGCTGCTTTTCTATTACAGCTGTGTAGTTTGCAATTTGGCCGTAGTCGTTATAGAATTCAAACTTAAAGTCTAATGCGTCAGGGTTTCCTACATTTGCTTTTACTGTAGGAAAGATAACATCAAATGTACCTGGAGTAAATCCTTTTCTATCCCAAGGTTTTATAGACACATCCCATATGTGCCATATACCTGACTCTATTTTGAATTGAGGTATACCTCCTTCAGTACCGTCAGCTTTGAATAAAAATTTATATCCTATTTCTTTTTTGTTGTCGTGTTCGTCAAACTCAACATGCTTCTTTCTTACTGAAGTATCTTCTATCTTTCCGAGATACTTACCGTAGCCTGTTAGTGCGGCACCTCCCGTAGCTACTTCAGTAAATGCAGAACCTGTCATATAAATTGCTATTTTAGGCTCTAATATAGGTTGCTGAGGTAGTGTTGTCCAAGATGGTGATACTGTCTTTACAGATACAGCTTTCAGAGATAATTCGTAGTATTGATCTTCATAAAACGATGCTGATTCTTTTGCTCTTAACCACCAATATGCTGTACCATCAAGTTCAAGAGCTTGCTGGTTGTCGCCTATTTGTAAGTTGTCTTCTACAGGTGGGTTTTCTCCTGCACCTCCCTGAGTATATATAGACATTGAAGGTGGTGGTGTACCTACCCCTAAAGTCTCCCAGTATCTCTCTAACGAACCGGTGTTTATACCTACTCCCCATTGTGACATATCACCAATAGGATGACGATGTTTTTCGTAATCTTTTCTGTATAAAAGTTCTTGTGCCCAAATTGCGTTATCAGAAGCCAACACCCAATCAAATGGTGCTTGGTGGTTTTTCATATAACATTTTATTCGTGTTACGTCTCCTGTTAAAGGTTCAAGATTGTCAAACTTTACGAGAGCATAAGAATTTCTTAGCTCTTCTCCTTGAGAACCTGTTGGGTCAGCACTGTAGCTTATTGGCATCTGAGCCCATACCAATTCAAATGGTGATGGGTTAAATTCAAAATGTTCAAATTCTTGATATGATGCTGCAGTTAATCCTTGTTGAGTTGTATGAGGTTCGGAAGTTCTAGCCTGAAAAGGTGATATTACTTCCAGTATGGTTGTCATATAACCACCTGGTATAAATGACATAGTTGGTATTGTTGGGTTTGAACCTAAATAAGCTACGTCTTCATATAAGCCATCGCCTATTTCGTCTTCAGCAAATACAGGCGGACTTGAATATCCATTTATACCACTTGGTCGTGGAGTGTCTGGAGTTCTAACAATGATTATACCACCTTCCATGTCTTGAGTAAATCCGCCAAAGTCAAGTATATTACCACCACTTCCGTCTGTAGCTGTTATAAATGTTTTACCTCCACTCTTCTGATATGATACCTTGCAATCTGTATTATGTCCTGTTGTAAGATTATAACTTGCTGTTTCATTTCCTGTCCAATTCAAAGAAGTAGAAAGTTCAGAATTAAAGTGTAGTTTGTAGAAAGGTTTTGATATTTCAGATATTGTTATTTGAGGCAGAGAATCATTGTAAGTTATAGGTGATTTGTTTGGCATGTGAGTTTTGGCTGTAAAAACTCTAGTCCATCTCATATTAGGTACGCCTCTCCACTCGGAAGGTATTGCTCCGCCATCTGGTGCGACAGCTGCAGATCCTATTATGCTTAAAATTACATCTCCTGCTGGAGTTGTTGGAGTTATCTCTACTGATATAACTCTTTCATGTGCATCGTTATTTAGGTCGTATATTTGTGTTCGTACTATATCACCGTTCGCATCAATAGCTTCGATTATCAATTCAGTACCTATATTCATTGTATCTGAATTACCTCTAATTGCTATAAGGTTTTTACCAGCGTGAAAACTAAATGACGGGTCATAATCTAGTCTAAAATAATCACCTGACTTATCGTCATAGTCATCAAAATAAACGTCCATATTGTACGCGTCTCTAAAGAAATACGTACTCTGACCCTGTAGAGTATCTAAATTTAGTCTTTCAACTATCGCTCGTCTATTTCTTTGTCTTAAATTGTATTGTGGCATTCTATTCTCCTAACATATATAAATATCAGTTAGTTTACTATAACGTTACTTAAACCTTTGCTTACATTTATTTCAATTAAACCATCTACCATATCCTTCATTATGTCTATATGAGATATTATCATAACAAAGTCAAACTCAACTTTTAAATAATCAAACAACATAGACAGCGAATTTATATTTTCAGAATCAAGATTACCGAATCCTTCATCTACTGCTAAGAAGTTAGGTCTAGGTAAGTTTGATATTTTTATAAGAGCAACTCTTATTGCCAGTGACGATATAAACTTTTCCATTCCAGATGTCAATTCTAATGGCCATTTATTTTCATCACTATATTTTATATAACTTAATATATTTTTACCATCGACATCAAACTCTATTTCAAATTCAACAATCTGAGAAAGAGTGTTGTTGATTTCCTCTTCAAGATAAGGCAGCGTCTGAGCAATTATTTCATAAGGTATACCGTCTCGCTTTATAGCGTCTAAGTAAAACTCATATGATTTAAGTTTCAGCTCGAGCTCGTGTGCTTCTGTTACTGTGTTTTTTATGTGATTTATGTTCTGCTCTGTTATTGTTACGTTGCTATAAGCTTTCTGAAGGCTAGACTGAATCTTGTCTAATTCTACCTTGATCGTTGACTTTTCTATTTCTAATGTATCTATCGCTCTGTTTATTCGCTCATCATTCTTTATAAACTCTACGTTGCTATGATACTTGTCGATATCGCGTAATATACCCTTTAGTTCAGTTTTCTTTGCGCGTAGGTTGGACTTTCTTTCGAGTGATTTGATTCTTATTTCCGATTCGTATTGGGAAATTGTCAACTTTTCGGATTGTAGCTTGTTATGCATAGAAATTAGGTTATTGACATCTAAATAGCCTTTTAATATATTGTCAGATATTGTCTTATCGCTAAGCATTTTTTTAACAATTACCTTTTCTTCTATAAGTTCTATCTCAGCTTTACTTGCAGATTTCACAAATTCGTTATTACAACAGTAATTACAGTTAGGGTCATATTCGTGGTTTTCCAACTTCGATATTAAATCAAGCTTGTTTCTAACGCTAACCTTTTTAATTTCAATAGCTCTTTCCAAGCCTATGTTGTTTTCCTTTTCAACGTCTAAAGAATTAAGTCTGCTATTTAGAGAATCAATGTCAATTTTAGAAAGTTTGTTGTTTATATCAACATATTTCTTTTTATTGTCTTTTGTATAATTTTTGTATTTGTCCAATTTATAATTGTGTACTTCTATATCCTTTTCAGCAAAAGACTTTTTACCTTCTAGTTTGTCGATATCATTTTCTACTTTTATATTAGATATCTCCTTAGTCTTCTGCTTTATTTGATCTTCTTTTTTAGAGTATTTCTTCTGGATATTCTTTTTATCGTTTTCATAATCCTTGAACACTTCTTCGAAATTTGCAAGGTTCTCTTCTTCTTCAATGAGTTGTTCTGCATAGTCTGTTTTTCCAAAATTCTTTAGAAGTATTTGCACTTCTTTTATTTCTTCGTTTGCTAAATGATATAACTCTTCAAATACAGTTATATCTAAAAACTGTGATAGTAAATCTTTCTTCTCAACTTGTGACTGATCAATAAATCCAGTGTTATTATTCTGAACAGACATTGATGTTAATACAAAGTCATTATACAAGCCTAGATAACCTCGTATGTTTTTGTCCGTCTGAGTTCTTTGCTCGCCGTTTAGTGATATTATAGAATCGTCTTCACCTATCATCCAAAAATTAACATCTACTCTAACATGACCTTTCTTTTCTTTCTTACCTTTACGCTCAATAAAATAATCAACGCCGTCTATTTCAAAATTTAACTTAGAATAAAAACTTTTCTTTTTATTGTTAAGCACATCACTAGCGGATTTAGTTCGTGAGCACTTATGAAATATGTTAAACATTAGAGCATCGAGTATAGCAGATTTACCTGAGTGGTTAGGTGCAAAAATTCCTATCACCTCTCTAAGCTTTGTAAAATCTATAGAATTATTATCACCATAACTAAACATATTAGAGAACTCAAACTTCTTAGGCAACCAATTAACTCCACGAGATATTTCTATGTTTTTTAGATTTTTATTTAGCTCAGTGTTTATATTTTTTATACGTCTTATAGTCTCGTCATCTGCTGGATGGTTTGTCCCGATATACTCTTCGAGCAATTCATTTTGATACTGCACATTTCTTATATCTTTAGTGACAGATCTAGGTGCTTTGTTTTGAGCGTTAAGTCTATCATTCTTTATTATTATGATATCCTTTGTTTTACACTTGCCTTTTATTTCTTTTATTATATCTTTTAACTGAGCTTGAGTTGTGTTGATCGTTTTTATTCTAACTCTTGGATATTTTGGTATGTTATCTATGTTAGGAAGCTGGCCGCCATCTACATCTATTGTGTAAAAGCCGTGGACGTTTTCAAAGTTTTTGAATGATGCTGTTCGGTTATCTACATCCCATATTGCACAACCATGATTTTCAAATACTTCTCCAAAGTTCTGTTGTATCAAAGATCCTACTTGAAGTATTGTTTTTTCTTTATCGTAAAACTGTCTTTTGTGGATGTCACCTAGCATCACCATGTCGTATCCATCAAACATAGATATTTTCAAGTCATCACTCTCTACTTTGTAACCTGCGTCTGTGTATGACATATCAAGTGCTCCATGAAACAAAGCAACTTTTGTATCTGCCTCAAATGATTTAGCTCGTATAAAAGTTTTTGGATCATCAAATATACTAAACACTACAAAATGAGTATCTGCAATTTCGTAAACTGCAGAATCTTTAAGATAGTGTAATTGCGGATGTGCCAAAGACTCAACCATAGGTGACAACGAATCTAATCTTGAAGCGTTGTTTAAGTTAGCATCATGATTACCTGTTATAAGTATAGTGTGTCTTCTATCAGCTAGATTTTTCAAGAACTCTGTTGTTAATTTTATAAGCTCTGGTGATATATCTGTTTTGCTATGTACTACATCACCGCCTACATATACTATTGAGTTTTTAGGTAAAGCATCTACTTCTTTATATAACTGTCTGAATACTTTTCTATATTCTTTATGTCGCTGGTAGTTTCTTATGTGTATATCAGCAACGTGTAAAACTTTTTCTATTTTATCAAAGCCTACATCTATCTTGTTAAAGTCCAAATTTCATCTCCATTATTTTTCTAAAATCTAATGTCTTTGTTTTTTCTATCAATTCGTTAATCTTCTCTCTCCCTAATTCGTTAGGATCTGTATCTGCTGGTATGTCTACCATTCTTACGTCTATCCCTTCTGATATTAAATTTTCTGATAATTTTATTGCTTCTTTCGTTGCATCATTATCTAATACTATATTAACCCTACCGACCGACTTCTCTTTAAGCTTTAATCTTAATTTCTTTGGTAGAAATTTTCCGAATATAGGAATAGTATTATCGCCTATTGTTATTGCATCAAAAACGCCTTCACAGATATTGACATCTTCATTCCAATTTATTAAAAGCTCAAAGCCTATTATGTCCTTTGAGACTTTTGGATTCTTATGTTTAAAAGTTGTATCGTAATACGAGCGGCCAACGAAATAATTTAATATGCCATCATCGTTATAACTTGGTATTATTATCATACCTGAATACGGGCCTGATTCGCAATAACCTATATTATGTCTTAATACATCAACTTTGTTGAGGCCTCGGGATTTTAGATACTTTGCAGCGTTTCTGAATTCAGGGCTATTCATATTTCCGTTAACCATTGGTAGAAATTCAGAAGGTAGTGAAACGTGCTCTACTACTTCTTTCGTGTTGTCTTTTATTTTTATCTTTGAAAGGGCTTTTAATGCCGGAAGTTTGTCGTAAGCTTTAAGCTGCTTAAATATCCTAGAAACTCCTATTCCTTTTACTCCGCAAACCCAGCAGTGCCATTTCTCAGTAACAACGTTAATTACCAATTTCTTTTTATGGTGATTACAATATGGACAAGAAAAAGTATACTCTTTCCCACTACTCTTAGATTGACCTAAGACGCTTTCCAACAAGTTAATAAATTGCCTGCTTTTCATCTATACTAATATAACAAATTTTTCCGATATATTAAAACTTTAGTTCATTTATTTGCTTTTCAGTCTTGGATGTAAATCTAACCTTTGCAAATCTCCGTGGACCAATACAGTCATTATAAAACTCGTCTTTTACTGATACATGATATCTGTGGTGTATATTTTCTTCCAAGTAATTTACCTGGCCTTTTGTCTCACCCATTATCAATATCTTAAACTTAAAGTTTTCTTTACCTAGTTTTAATATATCTGAATTTAATTGTTTTGAAGATCCTGTATATGTTCTCCAGTTAGAATCTTTCCTTATAACCTTTCGTCTTTTCTTACCTGCTACCTTGACACGTCGGGTAGTGCCAAAGTATTTTCTACCAATATATCTCTTACCTGATTTTATGTTTGTAATTAAATAAACAAAACCAAAACAATCTTCAGGTGGCTCGTTAAGCACTTTATTTTTGTATAACCAATGACTCATATTTTTTTATGTATCAAATCTTACGATGAATGTTGTATCGTAATCTTGAGATTTTTTAATTGCTCTAGACATTTTACCTACTGCCAACAATCTTAGGTGTTCATCATATAATCCTATAGTTGTGACATAAGGTGACCATGTTGATTGTGTTACGTAAGGCTTTATTGTTCCTAGTTTAGTATCATCAACTATCGTTGGATTCATAGTATACATATATTCTCTTTCTTTTATATTACATGTATATTGATGTTCCATTATCTGGTGTGTGTTCTCAAATGACAGTGTGCATTGAGCCATCATAGGTAAATAACTTTGCGAATATCGATTGTTTTCACTTGTCAAAGCTATAAGGCCTGTGTTGTAAAATACGTTCCCTACTAAATTTGTCATCCTGCCTTCTGTTGCGTTGTGGTAAGATATTTCTGGTTCAGACAAAGGTCTGTTAAACATAGAAAGATTACTTAATCCACCTTTCCAAAGAGCTCTTGCTTCGAACTGAGGTGTTTGTGCAGTAGCTCCTTGTACAGATTTATTTGCTGGTGTATAATAACCTGACCACTGTCTTGTACAGCCAAATGTAATTGGTGCGTTATTATGCATTGGCCCATTTGGAATGAAAGCTTTTTGCTGTAGTTCCCCATCAATATAAAGAGACATTGAGTTTTGCTGTTTCTTTATTATAACGTTCCACCATTTTTCACCTGATCCTGTTACAGATCCTGTACTATTTAATTTTACAAAGTGAGGGCCGACTCTCATCTGAGCTTGCAAGTGTCCACGTGTTCCAAATCCTGTATCTGTTGCTGGTGCGTTATCTGATACTTGCCTTAAAGAGTATGGATATTGTCCACCGCCTGAAGATTTATAGTTTTGTTTATGTATTATATATAAATGGTTGTATGCGTAAAGTCCAGCAGCTGCCGTTGGCTGGTCTGCAGAACATGATATTCTCATTGCTATTGAGAAGTCTTCGTTTCTTCTAAGATCTAGAGTTGATACATGTCCTATCTCCATAAAGCTGCTGCTCAATGGTTCTTCTCTTAATTCTTTAGTTGCACCTTCTATACCATTAAATTCTATATAAGCTCCTTCATCTGAAGTTCTTTCTACTTGTGCATTATATAGTCCTACATCATTTGAAAAGTTAGATCTTTCAAAAAATCTTGTATCTGTATCGATTTTGAAAGTTTGGCCTCCGTATTTCTGCTTGTATAAACTTTTATCATTATTACTATGTACTGTTACAGATTTTGAAACTTGATTATACAATCCAGAAAAATTAAGTGCTAGCAAGCTTGATGATATATAATTTATAGATTCACTTGTTGCAACTGAACCAGATTCTGCTGAACCTGTAATATCGTTATCATAAAGGTTTCCATTGCCGTCATCATATAATGTTATTCGTCCAGCTGCCAAACTCCCTGATTGTATCTTGACGCTTCCTTTCCTTATAGCTTCACCGTGCATTACTTGCGGTATAGAAGTTACAGATGCTTTATAATTAAGTTCTCTGTATTCTTTTTCGTATCCACTATTATCTAGCGTCCAACAAGGATCATCAGGGTTTGTGTAAAACATACCTTGAAGTGACCCATGCATTATTTTTTGAAAATATCCATTTGTAGTTTTTAATTCGCCTGATGCGCTTAGTACAGATCCGTATTTACCAAATTCATCTGGGAAGAAGTTAGCGCCGTCGTAAGTGGCATCATATGTAAACACGCTCAATGATACAGTCCGCTCTACCAAATCGAAAGATGAGGTTAGCGGATTATTGAATATCCTACTCTGCTCATAGTATGGTTCATAGTAGCTACCCGTATAGTTTTCTATGTAAACAAGATAATCTTTATGAGCATTGTAGGGAGTAAGTGATATTTCGTCGCCTCTAAAGGTCTTGAAAATTCCAGCCATAATTTACTCCGTTTTAGAATTCTAATTTAACTCGTATCAATGCTTCTCTAGTAAATGATTTTAATAGCGGCTTGCTTAATTTTGCAATAGCCAATAATTCATTTCTGTCATTGTACATACCAACTGTTGTTATGTAAACATGTGGATCTCTGTACATTGATGGGTGTGAAAACTGTCCTTGAGAGCCTGAAGTAAACGATGGGTTATTACTAAAGTTATATTCGTTGTTTTTTAATCTTATAAAGTAATGTGTTGAGTATACTCTTTCAGAGCTTCTAGCAGCGAACCTCATAATGGAGTTGTCATCAGCTGCAGATGATCCTGTGAATGCACCGATCAAAGCGTGTACTTGAGGATTTTGATTTCCTGTACCTGTTATGTCTGTACCACCAACTCCACCAGGACACCAACAGTAATTTGTTTCAGCTGGCATACCTAATGCTCTTGCTGATAACATGATAACACCCATGTCTGGATATATCCAACCGTATTGGTTTGCCGAAGCATTTGTTGTTCCCATAGAACCTGTTACAACTTTATAAAGTGCTCCACTATCTCCAAGCTTTGGGCTTGTTACAGCACTATCATCGGTAAGTACAACACCATTGACACCATTAACATTGTTTGTAAATTGTGAACTAGAAATAGTTAGTTCCCAGTTTCCAGGATCTATTCTTTCTTTGAATCTTTGACGGTTTATGTTTATAAATACAGAACCTGTTTCTGTGAAGGTTGTATTTGTTGCTGAATCCGTTATAGTAAAATAATCATCACCAGGCGCTAAAAGTAAATTTCTATATTGTTGATATATTGCTTTAGTTGGTGTCATCCCCTCTGAAGAGTATTCAGATATTGGTGCTGATCCCGAACCATTTGAATTACCGTACGCTATAGAAAATTGAGGCTCAGCAGTTACTGTAACCTGTGGGTCTTCTCTGTATAATTCAGCATAATATAAACCTGCAGCATCCATTTGGACTGATGATGTAAATAATTCTGCATGAGTTTCGAAAAGCTCACCGTCATTGTTTGACCACATAGCTGCTGTAATTGTATCTGCTTTCGCATTCTGTACAATATCCTCGTTAGAGAATCTACTATATATTGGCTGTATTACTCTTCTTCTGACAGGAGAAGTTGGTCGTCTTGTTCTCCCACCTACTCTTGTTGAATAGTTTCTTGAGAGAGCATTGCTCTTGTTAAACTTTTTACTAAAATTTCCTTTTGCCATTTTTCTTTTCTCCTATGTCTTACTGTTCGTAATAGAAGTCTTCAACTAAATTTGTAGCCGTTGATTCTTTCTTAACCGTTATGTTTATTGTTACGTATCCACCAGTTTCATTACCGATTATAGTAAGTGTTGTGACTCTATCTTCTACAGGTTGAGCTTTAGCAACTACTTGGAACCTTGTTCCTGTAACTGTTATAGAGTTTCCTGTGTCTCCAATAAAATCTGCAATTGTTGGATTGTATCCACTTTTAATTCTACCACCAGATGCTACATTAAGATAGCATACATCTGAGTCAGCTAAAATTGCAGTATATCCGTAAGTTGAATTACCATTTGCGTAATTTGCAGTGTTAGGTGTTATAGGTGCTTGATCACCACCAGCCAATAATGTTATGTCAGTCACACCAACAGTTACCGTTGGCATTCTTGAAATGTTTTTAGGAAGAGTTACCAACTTATGTTTCATAATATAAGTTTCATTTGGTACTGCTTCTACTATTGGCATCGCTTCGATTGCTTGTCCATAATAATTAGAGCCTAGTTGATGATTGACATCCCATAGTCCATAATCTACTTCGTCATCCGATAATGCAAATTGCGTTATCTTAAATTGTTCCGATCCTTTCGCTAAAAGTTCTCTACCCTTCTTGGTAAGAATTGCGTCGACCGTTATTGTTGTTTTATCTAAATATCCCATGTGTTTGTCCCGTCTTTATTTTCTTTAATATAAATATACGTTTACTTTGTTTTTATACACCTCTCGTTTGGTTTTGAGCTGTTGCTTGAATATCTCCTCCATCAGAGGTTCTATTTACTATCATTATTCTATTTGGTGATGTATCTGTGTACTCTACAACAGGTCCACCATCTACTGTTTCTAATACTGGCATGTTAAAGTCTGATCCTACAAGTTTACAACCACCGTGGTATAAGTTATTTGTAGCATGAGTTCTATAATCTTGTACTTCTGCTGGCTGATAACTTTTACTTACAGGTCTTAGTGCAGATCTATAAAAACCATTTGCCAATTCTGTAGGAGACCATCCACTCATACTAACTGCAGAGGCTGCGTGGCCTCCAGTACTTGCACTATTATGCATATTGTTTTTAGGTGCAAAATACCAATACTTAGGTGTCGAATATATTCTTGACACTTTTTGGTGAGTATAATATGGTATATTACCAAAGTCGTTAAAAGGCTGTCTACTTCTAGATGCTAAAGCCATACCTGCAGAAATAGGTTTTCCTGAATGTCTTGGTGTGATATTTGTCTGAACCTCATAGTGTTTAAAAGCAGTTGTAGGGCTTAATGTACCATGTGCTTCGTTACTTTGTCTATCAGTTAAATGTCGTATCGCGTAATAATCATCGCCAAGCGTTTGGCCATTTTCTGAGTGGAAGAATGAATAATTGTTTTCATAAGTTGCAGTTTGCATTTGTTGGAATGTAGATACTTGTTCTTTGCCTCCTCTAACATATTCGGCATTGTATTGACCTGTAGGTCTTTCATGCCAGAATTCATTCATAATTCTCCAAGTATATCTAGAACCGTTATCTTCTAAATCGTGGCCGTGGTGTGTTCGAGTATCTAATACAACTACAAGCTCACCTTCAGTTTGCTCTGTATATAATGGATGTGATACGAATGAGTTACTGTGGTATGCCATAAAGCCAGTGTGAGCATTTACAGCACTTGTTCCAGCTTGTGCAGATCCAGTTGACCACTTGTTTGTTCGAGGGTCCAACCACTGGTGCTTTGGTCCACCTAGCACGGTTGTCTGTGCCGTCAAATTAACTGGTTCTACTTTCAAGTGGCCTACAATATCGTTATAAGATATTTCAGCGTGCATGTGAGCAACCTTAGGTCTTTCAAGCATATTAGGTTTTACTAACAAACCTATTTGAGCATTACACCTAGCAGGTACTATTTGTTCTATCTGCTTGAACAGTGTATGGTCTAAGTGTCTAAGTATTTTTATATAATCATAAAAATCATGAGGGTTCTGATGCTTATACCAATAGTGTGCACGTAGCTGTCTAAGTCTTCTATATTCATTGACATGTAAGTCTAATGGGTTACCAACATAATCATCAAACTGAGCATCACCTAACTCTCTTGCGATATCAATATCTATTTCATATGTAGGTGCAAAAAATACTCCAAGCCTATTAGAATCTAATGGAGCTTTATCAAATGTACTTCTTTCTACTTTTCTTTCTGTTGTAAGATTACCAAGTAACGTTGAGTCTTCTATTCTAGTCTTATCAGTATATTCTCTGGTACCAACTAGATCTGGCATAGGTGTAAAGTATCGTTCTTCTTCCGTTGGCCAATCTATTGAAACATCCATTTCAAAGTTGACTGGTTTCAAATCCAACTCATCCATAGTTCCAGCTGTATACGGATCTCTAAGTCTCCATGCAGATGGTGCGGATTGTGACATTATTGCAACATTATTATTTGCAGGTATCCAAGAAGCTGAATATCTATTTAGATCAGCACCTAACGACCACCTAGCGATAAGCTGATTGTATGATCCTGTTGCACCGACACCCTGTATCTGCTGAGGGTCTCTTACGTGATTGTGAAATGCATGAAGTGTATTCCACTCGTCTAGCATTACTTGATTTTGGTATTCGAACATCCAAAATCTAATTTCTTGTAAAGAACCTGAGAACTTAGCGTAAGCACTGTCTGTATTATTACCACCTGGTCTGAATGTTAATACTTTGTTCCAAGAGCCTGCTGTGTTTTCTGTAACTGGTATATACATTGAATGAGTATGTGTAACTCTTGCACCAGCGTGGTCAGGCGATTTTGCTATCGCAACGTGTATATGATTTGTTGTGTTATATGACGCTGTAGTTCTCATTGCAATTACATTCCACCAGTCGTTGTCATATAAAGGTAAATATGATGATGTAGCTTCTGATCCAGGCCATTGTACTGTTACTGCTCCAAAATTATAGAAGTCAGAAGTTTTATTACTAGCGCTTGGGTGCGGTTGTATATTAAACTGCATCCCTGGGTTTCCAAATGCAACTAGAGATTGTGATGTTGGTGTCCAAGTATTAAATCTTAATTCAAATGAATCAGGACATCTGTTTGTCCCTCCATCATAAGGATGGTTTTGTACTCTACCCCACTTTGCTTGTAAGTGCTGACTACCTGTGAATTCTAATGAATATCCAAACTTATCGTATTTTACATAAGATCCAGTTTTTCTAGTTTTTCTTGGACCTCCATATTCAAATACTCGTAAAAGAGTTGGGGGTAAACCATAGGTTGCAATTAATGCTTTTATACCTCTTTCGCTTCCTTTAGTCTTAAGAAGCAAAGGTATATTATTTAACATTCTCTTCCAGGTTTCTCTAGACATTTCTTCCCTAGTCATCGAACCTTTTTTTAATTGAGGTGATGCTAGTGTTATTGATGTGCTACCTGTTGACGATGTATTTGTAAATATACTTGTCATAGTTATAGGAGATGACGGCTGGTTCGCTAACACGTTTCCTATAACTGTTACTTCGCTATTATCTTTATCATATACTGTACACTCTATTGCACCGGCAGCCTGAAGAGGGCCTATAATAGAACTTGTTGTAGTTCCAGTAAATCCACCAAGTGCTGCTTGGGTAGTATCCCAGTCATAAGTATATGGTGGCTTACCTGCGTGGTGTATTATTTGTGCGTATGCATCATCAGTTGTTGTGTTAGAATGATTTGTTATCTTCATCTGTGCACTGTTCCAATCGTTCTCCATTGCATAATTGGACTCGCCGTCTACGCCTAAAGCGTATTCCCATAAATCATTAAAATGAAAGCCTTGAAAAGATTCCCAGCCAAATGATGCTAGTACGTTGTATACTAAATCTTTTGATATCCCTTCGTAAAGAGGATTCTCTCTACTGTTAACATCTTTTGAGTGAGATATATAAGTCCATAATCCATCGAAGTGATGGCCAACCATATTAACAAATGTTATATAGTTTTGATTGTCGGTATCTTCTTTTATATGAAAAGGAACAGTGTTTAAAAGTGCGTGTTCGTTGGTAACGTTATCGAATTCTAATGCAACATTAGATTGAGAAACAAACCATGCAACACCTTCAGAAGAGTCGACAGTTACATTTACATAAGGTTTACTATCTGTAGACTTGGGCCAAGTTTTAGATGGGAATGTTCCGAATGAACTTGTTTCATATGAAGCTGATTGATAGAATAGATAATTTTCATATCCATCGAATCCATTTTTAATGTCTTCTACTTTGCTTTCCCATTCAGCTTCGTTTGCTTTTGTTATAGTCGATTTGCTATATTCAGGTATTGCTTCTATTGTTGAGAGTGATGAACTGTAAGCTTCCATCAGTCGTAATTTATACTTAAAGTTTTCTAATCTTTCTACTGCAGAACTGAAGTGTATAAAGTTAGAGTAGTCTCGATAGTCAACATTCAGCTCAGCTTGTGAATCAGAGCCTGAAACGAATTTGTTTAGTAGACCTTGTCTATTCTTTTTGTTTGTGCCTAATATGTTATCCCATGTATGAAATTCCGATGGTGTTATATCCTTCTTTATTTTAAGTTCAAAGTTTGGGCCTGGTATGAAATTGCCTTCGCCTGCAACTTCAGAAGGTATAAGCTTTACCTTGTAGTGTATTGGTGATATTAACTCTTTTGCTATCCAGAGTTTATCTTTTACTTCTATATCTTTTGGCAGAGGTTCGTATAACTTTAACATTATACCACCTTCTATATCTTTTCTCCAATTGATTATATGAGCAAGTACGTTACCACCAAAATTAACTACAAAATCTTCAAAGCAACCGTAAGCATTTTGCTTTCTATCAAACTTAAAACTTCTTATGTCTGCCAGAAAATCGCTGTCAGTAGATGTTGTGCCTACTCTTATTTCTTTTCTAGATGCGCCTATTTCTTTTATGAAAAGTCCGTCTCTATGATTTTCGTGTGATATTATATTTCTAAAGAAATTATACTGTACATTATATCGACCTGATAAGAATCCAAACTGTCTTATATCTTCGTGTATATTTAGTTGTAGATGAGGTTCGTTATTTAAGCCGTCACCTGGGTTGTATGTGTTTTGTGTCCAGCCTTCAACTTCATGGTCAGATGCAATTAGATTATCAACACTATATACGTGTAGCTCTACAGTATCTTCAGCAAAGTCACCAAAGTTTGTATACAATAACCTTGAAGGTATGTTTTCTAAATCTTTTTTGCTATATCTATTTAACCTCATTAGTAATTATCTCCATGTCTCATACCTGATTCATCAACCATGCTACCTGCAACATCTGCATCTTCGAAAGTGTCTCCTTCAAATTCTAAGTTAGAATCATATCTTTCTTCTGGCTCTATATAAGGTGAGTTGTCTTCTTCTCTATGCCAAGAATCTTTTGAAGTCTCCCAGTATAGTTCTACCCACTCTTTATTCTCTTCATCAAATATCTGCTTGTTGTCCTGCACATTGTATTTTTCATCGTGTTCATCAGATGCTTCGTTAGCTACCCATTCAAACTGATTAGTTAGGATTTCAGATTCACCACCTCCTGGTGCTGTAACTTTTAATCTAACCTCTCTCATTTCTCCAGGTCTTTCAACATCTAAATCGATAGGGAAACTAAATTTCTTTCCATATTTATTTGCAACCTGGCAAGTGTAAGTACCTATATGTTCTCTTTGTATATTTTCAATAGAAAGAAGTGTTGATGTACCTACAATTTTATCTATGTCATTTTTCTCATAGTTTTCTCTACCTGCAGTCCATGTCCATTTGAAAGTAATTCCTTCTTTATCTTCCTCATCCAATTCACTGTCATACCAATTGAATGCGTCAATTCTAATAAGTAAATGATGATTTGCTCGTATTGAAAATTTGAAAGATCCAGGATCTTTATTTCTACCCATCAAATCAAGTACATGTGTTCTTCCGTGGTCGGTCATAGGAAGCTTAGCTTTCTGACCTTCTTTGCCATCTTCAAATGTACGATATATATTTGCAATTTCAAATGTTTTTATAGAAGGTGGTACTTGAGGTCGTTCTAAATGCTTAGTGTCAAGATCTTCAAATCCTGTTTCCAATATATCCATTGCAACATTATCGTCTAAGCATCTACGGCCTGAAGGAACATATAGTAATTGAGTTCCCCAATCTTCTTCTTCGTTTTCATCTGATATTATTGTTGTTCCAGCATTTTCAAAATCGTTTAATGTTAATTCGTTTTCAAACACAGGAAGTTGAGAATCAGTTTCATATTCTGAGCTATATTGGTGTAGTGTATTTGTAAATATATCTGTATAAAGATCAACAGGTCTATCTCTTACAGGCTCTTGTGTTACCGTTGGTTTTTTACCTGCTTCTGTTATATGTCGCGTTGTGTCAACTTTTAACAATCGCTTATTTTTAAACTTACCTTTGGCTGTAGTCTTTGAGATTCCACCACCTCGTCTGCCGTATCCTTTTTTGGCAGCCAATACATTTTTTAAGTGTGGTGGTAAAAACTTCTTCTTAACTGCAGATCTTCTACTTTTAGCAGGGCCTGAGCTTTGTGATTTTTTCATAGCCATTTATTATCTCACTACCTTAAATTTATCTTTGATGTCGTAATATGCAAGGTCTGTATTTTTACTATATCTTAACTGTACAGTATAATATCTTTCTTCGAATAAGCTATCTGAATATATATCGAAATAATTTCCACTTGCGTTTGCAGATACTTTTGTATATGCAGTATCATAAGGTATAACTGTTTCGCCTGTTTTAGCATCTTTTATTGTGTAATGTAAAGACGAACCTGACAGTGGTCTTATTGCGTGTTCAGCTGAAGTTGTTCCGTGTGTCTTTATTGGATATTTTTCTCTACCTAAACACCAAAATCTTATTTTACTTCCTCGTTTATATGCACCTTTATTATTTTTCAAATAAAAGAAAACTGATTCAGTATCGGTCATATCTAACTCTGACAGTGTGTCTGTTCCAGTGTGAGTGTGGTCATCCCACATTATTTCTAATCTTGGAGGATATATTGTATGCGTCTGCTTACTGAAAAACTTAAATGAGCCATATCTATTTGCATCTGTTTCTTGAGAGCTAGTTAACGATACTATAAATCCTTTGTTAGTATAAGTCGAAGAACTCCATGCAGTTGCTATATCCGTTACGTCAGCTCTTAAATCTGCAGTCTCATCTTCTATTGACACATCAGCGTAATTTTGAATTTGCCAAGTACCACCACCTGAATGAGTTGATTGTTCCCATGAACCAGTTGTGTTTGCTCCATAACTTGAAGTTGTCCAGTTGAGGCCTGTATTATATTCACCGGTTCTATATTTCCAGCTTGCGCCTTTTGTCGTTTGAGGTTTATTGTTTTCCCTACCTTTCCCTTCATTGAAAGATTCAGCTAAAGGTCGTATTGTAAATATAGGTTTTGAATCATCTAATTGAGATACTTCAGTTGTATATAAATTTAGATATGCCTTTGCTCCTGTCCAAGCTATACCAGAATCAATCTTTGTCCAATCAATATCAAATCTTAATAAAGCTCTAGACAAATATGTTGTAGCCGTTGCTGATGACGATACTATTTTTCTTACCTCTAGTATTTCATCGTTACCGGTATTTGTCCATCTCATTAAAGCATCAGGTGTTCCTGGCGCTCCTTCATATAATGTTGTGTCTGCTTTTACAAAAGTACTATATATCATTTTAATATCCCACGATTCTAGCTTTAATGTCCCTGTCTGGATATTTTACTTCAAATATCGAAGGGTCCATAGACGGATAGATTACTCCGTTCTTTGATGCTGTTTTTATATCATATATATTTCCACTATATCCTAGATTAGAATCCCAAAGGTTTATTATTTTCAAGTTTTTAATAGTTTGAACACCTTCTACTGAATCTAACATCGTCGCTATTTTAGGAAGTATAATTGGCTCGTTAATTGACCAATTGTCGATTTCAAATATACATTTTAATTTATCTATTACTCGAAGCATAACTTCTTTATTTTGATAACCAGGTCTTGGCATTACATCTACGTTGCAACCTATGTTTATTACATGAGCTGTTTTTATATTGATTGCATCTGTCAGCATTCTATAATTTGAAAGATATGTTTGTAGATTTATCCTTGTCATTTCCGTTGGTGGCATACAATTTTTATTATCATCATATGACAGTGCGTATAAGTTTATTGCTAATGGATTTTTTATTTCTGTAGTTCCAACTGACTGCATAAAGTATTGTTCGTCCTTATCTAAATATGCTTTTGATATAGAACCAAACTTCTGTGGCATTGCGTATGTTCTTGCAATATAATCTTCTCTTGTAACTGCTCTGTTTTGAGATGCGTAATGTGCAAGTGCATTATATCTTATTTCTTCTATTGTTTCTTGACTCCGTCCACCTACAGCAGGCTCTATGTTTATAACAGCTAAAGATTTTTTTACAACTGCTACTTGGCCGATGTTTAATCCGTCCTCGTCCATGTAGGCATTTGATGTAGTTATATTTTTAATAGTTCTTGCAGGTACATTTGAAACCAAACCTCCACCTGAAAGATATCTTACTACTAATGTTTCATCGTTAGGTGCTTGCCCGTATGCTCTTGTATACATTGTGTTTACTGGATCAAATGCTACATCCACGTAGCCAGTTCCGTTCATATAATTTGCAGATGTATTACCATAAGGCAATCCCATACCTATGTTTTCTGGATTCGGTACAATGACCTCATCAGGTTGTGAAGATATACCAGCACCGAACCACATTTGAGTTACGTTGTTTTCATCGACATGAGTTGTAAATCTTCTAGCGGTTCTTCGCATCTTTAATATATAAGGAGCATCGTAATTATATTGTGACATCTCCGGATCTGTTGCCCAATTGTTAATTACTTCTTCAAATATATTATCCTGTGCAAGATATGGAACTTCGTACCATAAATTCCCCGCATCGTCTTTGACATCTAATATCGCAACAACTTTGCTGTCAGCTAATTTTATCCTTTGGTATTTTTCAGGATCACCAAATGTAAATGATTCTGTTTTAACTTCACCTGCAATAGCAGCTACTTCTTTTTTTAGTAAATAGTATTCAGGGTTTCCATACGTTGAATCAACTTTATATATTGTTGTGTCTCTTGGACTTTTCTGTGAGTCGACTCTAAAGTCTACAGGATCTTGTGTCATAAACACCTGACCGCTTTCAGTTACAACTTCCATTCCAGCAGATATCTGCATAGCGTATGCCATATCGGGTTCTGAATCACCTGCTGATACTGGTACAACTTGATATATACTTAAGCTTGCAACTGCAGGTACTGTTGGTTTTGTTTTATATCCTAGAGCTCTTGCCAAATCAATTACATTGCTTCTTTCTTCTGCATGTATCAAAAGGCTTTCTTTCATTTGGCTATCGACGTAATAAGACAGTACATCTCCAACGTATGAAGCCATTTCAATAAACATCATACCCGGAGAAGATTCGTTAAAGTCGTTATATATATCTGGAAAGTAATTCTTAGCGTAGTTAACTAAATTCTGTCTGAATCCACTAAAGTCCTTGTTAAGATATTTTATATCCCTTACTTGTTTTTTATCTATGTTACATTCGTTTGCCATTACATCGTCCCTATATTATTTAGTGTTATCATCTCTTTATTTATAGTATCATTATATAAAGCAAACCATATTGCAATGTCAACACGATTTATATCAGGCTTAGGTTGTTTAACCTCGACTTCTAATAAATTTACATAATCTAACCATATATCAACCTGCTTTTTTATATTGCTTTTTATATTTTCTACTATTTGCGGGTTGATCTGGTTGAATAACAATCTATAAATATCACATCCAAAATTTGGGTGCATAACTCTTTCACCTTTATTTGTCAACACTAAATTTCTCATATTAGATCTTGTCTGTTCTATGGTTGTGTATGACAAAGTAAAATCTGCAGTAACCTTTCTAGCTGATCCATGTAAACCTTGAGAGTCTGTTAGACTTGTAGTTCCAATCCCAGCTGCTGCTGATACTACATCGTACTTAGCTGCAGCTTGTGCGTCATTTGTTAGAGGAAGAGTTAAGCCTATGGCAACATCTTTCTCAAAATCAAGTGGGTTATATTGGAATTCGTCTCTTCCTCTCATTACTTACTAAATCTCTTTACTAATTCTGAATAGTCTCTATTCAATGCGTTGTTTAAGCTAGGATCTAAATTTGCTGTGTCTACTGGTCTGTTATTCAAGTCAGTCATTGGTGTACCACCTTGCATTCCTGCAAATCTGTTTCTCAATTCATTTTTTGATATTTCTGGCCAGGCTTGTTCTTGCTCTGTTGAATTCAATACTTCGTTTAACATAGTATTTCTTGTGTACGTTTTTTCTTCCAAAGGCTTTTGACTTCCATTTTCCATTGCAGTCAATACTTCGTTAATCTCGCGTTTTACCGCAGATTTAATTTCTAGCTTTACAACCTCTCTGATAATTCTTACCAAATCTTTCTTTTTCATATGTGCGCTCCATTAGTTTATATATAAATATCATAGTACTAACTTTATTATAGCCAAGTTGTGACAGGAAACATGTTTGGAGTCCACAAAGCAGTGCCCTGCATGAACCAAGTCATTATAGTGTTGCCTGCTGCATTTAGCCATCCAGCGTTAGTTTCTGAATTCATTCCCATACCATCTATGCTTTCAAATGCAGGTCCGGGACCTGGTGGTGGTATAGTTGTAGCAGCTGGTAAAGTACCACCTATATATACAGCTGCAAATTGTACAAATCCTGTTTTCAATCCCATGTGAGGTGGTGTTGCTGATGTCACAGAAAGCAGTGATGCCTTCATTGCAGCTCCTGCTGCCGATACAGTTGCACTTGGCGGAATTATACCTCCAGCTCCAGCTACTGTAGCATCTGACCAAACCGTTGCCCAATCAAGTGGTGGTATGGGTGGAGGTTTTTGTCCTGGCTGGTTAGGTACCATCATAGGTTCTCCAGGTGCAAGATCACCCTCTGTAAAACTTGAGAATACAGAAGCTTCAGGATCAAGTCTGGTTTGTAATACCTGTACGAATGGTGAGACTAAAAAAGGCATTATTGTTTCATCGCCATTAGCTGGCCCATTAACTGAGCATATATTGGCGCGTTAATAGGTGGTCCACTTGGGCCTGCTGGCGTTGGGTGTACCTCCATTGTTAATTGATTAAGTGTTTCTAATAATATGTCGGCAAGGGCAGTAACATTTATCTTCCATGCTGATGTCGACAGACTTATTTCTTTGGCTGCAGATATAAGTACGTGGTCTGCCTTAGCATTAAATATCAATCTATCTGAGCTAATTATTATTTGAGGCTTGTCCATGTAAGTATTAAGTGGTTGCATAGGTACAACCGGTCCAGTAGGCACTGCGACTGATTCTGGTGATTCAGAGCTTGCCAAACCTATATCTATTTTCTGAGTACTTGTCATCATAATAGTTGACTTATCTGCGTTGATGTCTTCTATCTTGTCGGAGCCTTCAGCTGCAAATTGATTTGTAATTATCATTATAGGATCACCGGGACTACCACCGCCTACCGACCATGAGTCGATTGTTTTTGCACCTGCTACTGTTGAGCCAAATCTAATACTGTTGTCGAATCTTCCTTGCAAGATTACATCACCTTCAAATGGATGTAGCGGTGAGGTTTCTACTTCTTCAAAAGTTTCTCCAGGTACATCATTTAAGTAATGTTCTTTAGAAGAAAAACTAGCATTAGGAATTGTGTGTTCGTTTCTCTCTCCCCATGCGCTTATATTAGAAAGATAGTAATACATAAATGATCTAGGATTGTCTTGAGCTTTAAGTCCTGGTGCCATAATAGCTATAACCATTTCACCTATTAAAGGTAGAGTCTGTATGTCTCTTCTTAAAAGCTTTATCCACTTATATCCTTTATCGGGATTTGTCTGGTAGTCTTGACCTCCGCCATACATTTTTATTTTTATATCACCTAAACTTTGAGGCTCTCTATATTCTTCGTGGTCTGAGTTAACTATAACATCGATGACTTCTCCGTATACTATATTTTCTTTAGCACTACGATTTCTTTCTGTCGATCTTGTTTTATTTGTAAACTTTCCTCTCATAATTATCTGTCTTGTGATTCCTCAACAGCTTCTAACAATTGTCGCTTTTCATCTTCAGTTAGCAATACTCCTGTAGCATCACCTCCTTTGTCCATGCCTCTCTGTACAATTGCAGCCATCTTGATTAAGTGTTCGTCATTCTTAACTGCAACTTCCATATATTCTTTTATTATAGGTACGAGTATTGTAGCATCACCCATATTTTTTATCATAGGCTGCAGCTGTTTTATAAGTTCGTTTATCTGAGCTTCTTTCTTTCTAGAATTATCGTAGATGTCTTTCATGAGACCTTCAAAAGTCTTACCTTTGAATATCTCTTCACTCTTGTTTTTGTTTGTTTCCATATCATTCTCCTTATATATAAATATCATCTTTCCTATAAAAACAGAAAACCTGAGAGTTTAATCCCAGGCTTTCTTAAAAACTATTTATATATAATATAAAACTTATTTCTTCGTAAAGAATGACATTACAACTACTAATACTATAAGTCCTACAAATCCACCTTCTCCAAGTGAATTTACAAGAGCAGTTAAGTTAGCAATTACGTCCATTCCGAATACTGAACCGCCTGTTAAGACTGTCCAAAGAATTGATACTGGAAGTACTGCCATCATTACTGATAATAGTCCGCCGAAAAATCCTGTTACGTATTTGATTACTGAATCCATTGTGTTTCTCCATTATTGTTTACATCATTATTTGGCATTATTGCCTCGCGCGATTCGTGTTGGTATATAATATACTTAGAAAGTAAAACCGAATCCTAAAGTAAGATTCGTAGTTTTTTCCTCTGTATTATATACAATTTTTGGGTCTACATAAACGTTCTTACGTAATGTAAACAATTTACCTAAACCGACAGTCATTCCGTCAGCACTTAAACCATTTGTTGCAACATATCCGAAATATCCTTTCCAGAAATATCTTGCGTGAAAATCAATATCCATATCCACTGTTGAATCAGCTTGTGATACAGAAGCACCTATCATTAGGTTTTCCATTACACCGTATCCAACTGTTGGACTTACAGACCAGTCTGTCCATGCAACATTTGAAATGTCACCTGTACCTATGTACCAGTCGCCTTTTTCTTGTGCTTGAGCCGCAAGTAATACACCCATTGCTAAAGCCATTGTTAAAAATAAATTCTTCATATTTTCTCTCCTATTTTCTTTTATTGTTTTTTGGTATTATTACCAGTCACCGCGCGTCTTAAACTTATCAAGGTCGATGCTTTCATACTTAATAAGTTGTTCTTTAAATTCTTTCTTTATTATGTTTACTACTTTTGATATGTCCTGAGTTCTTTCATTAGTCATTTCTCTTATTAAAACATACAAAGCTTTTTTGTTATATTTTTCGATATTTTCTCTACGCCTAAACAGTTCGAGTACAGCGTATGCTATTTTTCTGTCTGATTGCTTTGAGTATCTAGTTTCTACTATTGCATCATAAGTATCTATGAATATATCCATAAAGTCTTTTAGAGATTCTTGTCTTTCTGTAGTTGCCTGTTCGTTCGTTACGTTTCTCTGTCTGTCAACAGCAAGTAAGTTTGTTTTCGACTTTAGCATTTTATATGCTTTGTTATTTGTCTGTATACAATAGTTTTTAGCTACGATACTAAAGTATGAAAAAGCTCTTCCTTTATTTTCCGTATACTTATTTAACTTCTGCAATAAAAAAGCAATTACTTCATATTGCTTGTCTTCAGTTGACCCATCCATATATGGAAACTTGAATCTGTTAATTATATTCTGTGCTAATTTCCAAATCGGATAATGTATATGTTCTGAGTATACTTTATTTCTCTTTGATTCACTTTTCTCTGAATTGTAAGCTACAATTGCCTTTTCATTTATAGGTGTAAAGTACATTTTGTTCTTACGTTTTCTACCTCGTCTTACTACGTTAGGATCTAATAATATGTCAAGCTCTTCTTGGTATTGAGGCAACTTTTCATAAAATAAATCTACCGGACTACTTTTCTTTGTCATTGTCATTTCCCATTCCATAAACAATCTCTTTTAATACATCAAACACAGCACCTACCTCATCGTCACTTTCAAATCCACCTCTGGTGTCTATATCTCTCATATCAGATATTGCGTTATTAACTTTGTTTCTTAATCTAGTTATTTCATCTTCAGATTCTAAAATAGAATCCATGCAGCCTTCAACTTTTTTCATTAAGTTATAAGTGCTGTATGCAAAAATAACTGTTGTGCAAATGAATATAGCTTCTATCATTTATCATCCCCAAACAATCCGCTGAATATATCATCTACAGATTTATTAGCAGTTGCAGTATCTAAAGATTTCTTTTTATGTTTTGTGTTAGAAGCTTTCTTAATTTCACCTCCAACTTTATTTATTTCACCTTCAATTTTCGAAGCCATTAAATCTGCTTGATGTAATACCAATGGCATATTTGTTTTGAAGTTTCTATCAGAATTATAGTGTTTATAATACTGAGTATTTGCTTCGTCATATAATCCATCGTGTACCATAATTGATATCATTTCATTTTCAGATACTTTGATTCCGAAGTGCTGTAATAACCATAAGCTTCTATGTTGTACCGGCATCCAATTTAGTTCAGGATTTAGATTCCATAATGAACCTTGATTTTTTCTATGCCAGTCACTTGGATTTGGTACATATAAATCATTTTCCAAATCACCATATTTTCCTAGATCGTGATTTAGCGCAGCGAACATTAACTCTTCTAATGTGTAACCTTCCATCGATGATCCCATGTGTTTCCAAAGGTCATATGTATGCTTAGCACATTTTGCAACTCTCAATACGTGTTCAACATAACCTCCTACAAATGCGTTGTGGTAATTTATGTTGCCAGATGCAGGAGCAAACATCATTCTTTCTTGAAAGCTTTCGTACATTGCTTTTAATTTTTCTTTTCTTTCACCTTCGAAATTATTGTCTATGATTAGTATTAAATCATTCCAATTTTGTAATAATTGATCTTCTGTTAAATTCATGAATTTACCTCTATTTGTTTTTCTACTTTATTCCAATAACCTATTGTCGCTTCTTTATATATACCTCTAGGTCCGCCATTCCAGCACCTAGCTATTTCTTCTGATTCTACTAAATTATAATGATCGCAATATATATTAAACATTTCTATCGATTTATTTCTATCCCATCTATCATTATATGAATATCTTAAATCTATATTTCTTCTTGTAAGAATCCTGTTAACATCGTTTACCATAGTTTGTCTTATTTGTAAACAACCTACTGCATCTTCGCCTTTGTGATATGCGTTGTCGTTATTTCCACTTTCAACTTGTATTACGGCGTTAATAAGATTTATAAATTCTTTTTTATAGTATTGAAAGTCAAATATCTCTAATCTTTGAGAAAGCGTATCAATTTGTAATTGTAAGCTATCAATAACATTATCTTTAGATTGTATTATCTGTACAGAAATTTCTAGCTCATTATTTAGCTTTTTAATTTTTTCTTCAGAATTATATGTCGTAATTAGTAACAGCATCATAAATAATGCCGTAATAGGAATAATAAAAGTATATTTCATATTTTAATCAAATAAAAGTTTTAATTGGTCAGGGTTTCCTTTTTCGTTGTCCTTGCCGAAGTGTTCAACTATGCTATCGTTATTATAGCCTAGCGCGTGAGCCAATCGTTTGCATGTTCGCTTGAATTGCTCAATTGTTAGATCGGTTGGAACTTGAAACTCTATTACTTGAGGTTCTTTAGATTTTATACCTCTAGTATACATTATTTTGTCTAATGACATTGTGTGTCTCCCATGTTTTCGTTATTATACTATAATATAACAAATTTTTGCGACATATAAAAATAATTAGCTGAATAATTTTGTAACTAGTGAATCGGTAATTTTACCCTTCATAACTTTGCTATAATTCTTTATCTTCTGGTTGACAATCTTCTTGTCCTTCTTCCAGCGTAAAGTTTTTAGCTCTTTCTTTAGTGAAGCAACTTGAATAGCTGCTTGAGTTTTGTATGTGTCTTTTTCTTTCTTAGAAAATTTCTTTTTCTTTTCTACAACAGTTGGTTTCAAAGTTCCCTTCAGCGTAGGTTGTTCTTTACCTCTGTAATATACGTTGCCATCCTTATCAACGAATTCTTTCATAAAATGCCAACCTGATGGTCTACCAGTATTTCTTTTTGATTTGAATTCTGGTGGGTCAACTAATTCTTGTACGCATTCATAACATGTTGTTGCAACAGCACCTTCTCCTGTGTGTGAAAATGCTCCGCACCTCTTACATTCCATGTAAAAGTATTTTCGGCTAGGATCTTGGTTCCATCTTGTACCATACCTATACTCGGTAGCGTATTTATCTTGAGTTTCTGTTTTGCTCATTATATAAATTTATCTTTTGTTTAACTGCATCTAATTTATCATTGGATATTGGCATAGCATCGACCAACTCCTCCATATTATTAAGTATATCGCTAGAAAGTCTTAATTCGTCATTAAAATCGTCAAGTTGATGTAAACCTTTGGCTATCTTTGTGTTAAGTGCCTCAACTTTTTCGAATCTACTCATACCTTCTAGTCCTAGGCCTGCTAACACATCGTCATCCTCATCTTCTTTATTTATCTGTGAAAATGCAAAATTAGCAGCAACGACCAACGCTATTGCTAACGGATCAAATACAAATATGATTAAAAGTAAAAACCAATTAACAATTTCTCCCATTTGTCTGTCGGTCGTTTCTGCCAAGTATTTTAGAGGGCCTAATTCTCTTTGTTCTTCGTTGTTTATCTCCAAATCAAGCAGATCAGTATCCAATCTCATTATAGAATCCTGTACAGCTTCTAATTTTAGATTTATATTATCTCTATCTGATATTGTAGATTTTAATTCGGCTTGTAGCGCTCGTCTTGCAGAGCTAGATGTTGTTGTGATTACCTGATCAGCTGCTGCATCGTAATACGATACTGATGTTGGGCTTGACAGTGATTTTCTTAAATCTGATATTGTAGAATTTATATTAGTTTTCTCAATTGATAAATCTTGCTTGTTTTCTTCGAATCTATTCTGCTTCATTTCTAATACAGCTAGAGATTTATCTAAAAATTCAGATTGCGTTGCGGTCTCTTGATATGCTCCAGATAAAAATCCGTATATACCACCACTTGTAATAACCATCAATACAAATACAGCTATTGAAAGATATACTCTTAAAAATTTACCTATTGTGTCCCAATACTGATAAAGTAATGAGGCAACCACAAGCTTTGCAAGTTCGAGTGAACCTGCCATTATTATTACTTCAGTACTAGCTCCAGCGAATAACTTGCTCAATCCAAATACCGAATAAAATGCGGCAGATCCAGAAACAGCTAGTGCAGATAGTCCAATGAGTATAGGAAATAGGCGTTTTTTCATATTACCACTTTATTTTATTTAACTTTCCGTAATTATCGTATATAATAGTATATAATATCTTGTCACCTACTTTTTTTGTTCTTATTTCAACTTCTAGTATACCAAGTGTTATTAGCTGAAACCTTATATCGTTAATCTTTTCTTTACTGTAATTACTTATGCATGTTAAATTACCTACAAAGCTAATTACTACATTTCCATAGTCAACGTTATCTTCACCTTCATATGTATCCTCATAATTAAATTTATCTGATGAGTTATAGCTTGGGCCTTTATCAAAATCTTTCCAAGTACCAGCAGTTTCATCAGAGCTAGGTATTAGTGCAAAGCCGTCTATAAGTCTATCAACATAATAGCGTCTACTTTTGTTATCTAAATCTTTGAGCCATTTACCAAACTTAATTGGCTTATTTTCAAATATATCTTTATCACTAAGAGATAGTATATCCCATAACTCATCATCAGTAAACAACTTATCAGTATCTTCCTTCTTAAGCTCACCGGCCCAGCTTGAATTGTCAGATTTCTTATCTAACTTGTCTTTACTGAAAGCTTTTATCATGTCTATCATGGCATCCATAGAATCCTTCTTTTTCTTAGTAACTATATCTTCAGGTGTCATAGTTATCTTAGGCAATAGCTCGCTTAAATCAGACTCTAATATATTTTTTAGTTTTTGGCATTTTTCATACTCTTCAGTTTCGATAAAATAGTCGATCATGTCTAACAACATATCTATAAGTTCTTCCTGATCCAAACTTGTTGGATCATATAACATATAAACATCCTTGAGAATATCCATATTAGATATTTTAACTTTACCCGTTACAATTTTATATGTAGTTTCAAAAGCTATATCTAAACCCGGTTCAGGGGGAGTATTTTCGTTAAACTGTTCCATTTGATCTTTATCGTTTCCTTTCATTTTATAAAAAATTAAATTAACCTCTTGCCTCCGAAGCTTAGACGGTGTGCTTCTTCTACCGTTGGGTCAGGGTGCGTAAATTACGCAGCCATTGCCATTTCAACTTGTGTGCCAGTTGTTGCAGTGAATCTTCCTTATATTCTTATCATCCTGTCAAATCCAGTCACCCCCATAATTATAGGTCCTACCTGAGTGGAGGTGGAGGGTATCGAACCCTCGTCCAAGAATGCAGCTTATATAAGTACTAGCGATTCAAATATAAATATCATATATATGATACTATTTCGTATCTTTTTTATACGTCTTCTTTCTAAAGTATTTCTTAGATGATTTTGCCTGTAAGTTTTTGATCTGAGATTTTAGTAGATCGTTAACTAATAGCTTGTCTTCTAAGAGATGGTGCACTGATCTATATCTTTTTGTAAAGTATAGTGCAGTTAGAAAAGCACCTAAAAATAAACCAATTATCAATGTTAGTATTTCTGTCATTTTTTAGTCCTCCTTTTTTTTAGTTGTGGTGATTATTTAATTTCATGTGGTAGCCATCAGGTGTTCCTGAATTAGCATCTAGCATTCCCATTCTTAAAGCTTTCTTATAAGTGCTTTGAGCTTCATGAAGTTCTTCAATAAGTCTGTTAGTTTCTGAATGTGTTAATTCAAATCTTTTATTATCTATATGAAGTGTACAGATTAAAGGTTGATTTGCCTCTCCTTGAGGATTTTTTGCTTTAGATCCTTTCATCAATGTTGTAGCAATACTACTCCATAATTTTCCAAACTTGTTTGGATTAAAAGGTTTCTTTTGATTGTGTTTAATTGGTAATTGATTACCTGGTCCATTTCTGGATATATCAGCTTTATAAGCCATCTTTGTTTTAGCAGTTGAGCTGCAAGCTATTTATAG
>TARA_R110001592_G_scaffold108031_10_pt1 | contig 32915 bp, 31 predicted proteins | sample TARA_R110001592 | Tara Oceans TARA_R110001592 (sample SAMEA4398387) | marine metagenome | biome: Polar Biome; feature: [SRF] surface water layer (ENVO:00010504); material: water (ENVO:00002006), including particulate matter (ENVO:01000060) such as... | depth 5 m | reverse complement strand
CAAGAATTGAAGCAGTTGTTACCCGGGCTACGACGCTTTGCCTATTCGCTCACTGGCACGGTGCCGGATGCGGACGACCTCTTGCAGGGTACCGTTGAAAAGCTGCTGCGGCGAGCGCCGCCCGAGGGGGTGGAGCTAAATCGATGGGCGTTTCGAGTTTGTCGGAATCTGTGGATAGATGAATGTCGGTCCAGAAAGGTTCGCCATGAAGCCGCGCAGAAACCTGAACTGAGCGATGGACACATAGTGGATGGCGAACATGCGACGATCAGTCAGATAGAGTTCGAACAGGTCAATGCGGCCATGGCGCGCTTACCTGCCGGCCAGCGAGAAATTATTTCGCTGGTCGCGTTACACGGGCTGTCCTACCAGGAGGTCTCCGACACTCTGGAGGTTCCCAAGGGCACAGTCATGAGCCGTCTGGCCCGAGCGCGGGTTGCTTTGAGTGCGTTGTTGAACGTTGAATCTGCGAGGGCGCTGCCATGAATATCACCGACGAAACCCTATCGGCTTTTCTCGATGCTGAATTGTCCGAGCAGGAGATGCAGGCTGTTCGTGAGCTTTTACAAGTTGATCCCGAAGTAACTGATCGTCTGGCGCAGCTTGCCATTGTGGATCAGCAATTGGTGCGTCACTTTTCGGCTATCGATGCTCAGCCACTGCCCCAGGCTGTCATGGATTTGCTGGCGCAAGCAGAGCATGACGAAGCTTCTGACTTATCCGCTGCTGTCAAAGCGGGTAGCGTGCTGCCATTTCGCCAGCCCGCGCAGATCAAATCGAGATCTCGTCGATACTCCGGCATGGCTATCGCCGCGGCCTTGGTCATGGCACTAGGCCTGTCACAGCTGCTGGGCACTAACTCAGATGCGCAGTGGCAGCGTGTGGCAGGCGCGCTTGAGTCTTTTCCCAGTGGCGCCGCTCTGGAGCTGGAAGATGGGCGATTGCTGACGCCAAGATTGACCTTCGAAAATCAGCAGGGTGACTATTGTCGTCAGTATCATCTGCAAGGGGCTGAGCAAGCCTCCGAAAATATCGCCTGTCGTGCAGGGGGTGACTGGACTCTGACCGCTTCGATGGAGGTGGTGCAAACCGTATCAGCGGCTGAATACCAGACTGCCAGTGGTGGTTTTATTTTGGATGGTGAGCTGGATCAGATGATGTCAGATCAAGCGCTCAACTCAGATCAAGAACGTCTGTTGATAGCGTCAGGCTGGATGAAATAAGGATTGTAATGCATGAAATGCCTTGGCCAAGGACAGGCCAGGGCCGGGCATTTCATTGGATCTGGTTCGGATTACCAAAGAACAAGTAAGCCCTAAATCCTAGCTTGTGATCTTAGTGACGCCGGTGGCCGTTGCGGAGCCTCGCTGGGATGTATTGATGGCGCTTGGTTTTATCGATCATCCGGACGGTAGCCATCACGCCGGCCTGCTTCTTGGCGCCAATTACCCGAAGTTTCAGCACAGCAGTATGTTCGTAAAGAAAGGCTTCTCGAACCAGATCAGTCTGATTCTGGAGCCTGTCAGCATGGGTTTGGGTTTTACCGTACTGCCAGCTTATGCGGTGGATGCTTTTCAGCACCCTGAGCTCGTGAGATCACATCGGCTGCCTAATCCAGTGAGCGAAACGCTTTATCTGGGGGTTCAGCGTCAGAAGGCCCTGCAGCGCAGGATGCAAACGGTGATTGTTGAAGCTCAAAAATGGCTTTAGATCGAGGAACGAGATCCTTTCAAAGCTTTTCCCTTTTTTATAGAGCCTCGCGCATCAACTCGATATAGCGCTTTGCTCCAAGCCCCAGCGGCCGATGCTTGACCCAGACCATATCTACCCAAAGCCACAATTCGTTAGTCATGTTCTCGAATTCGATCTCTACCAGACTACCCGAAGCGATCAGAGGCTGGATCAGGGTTCTGGGTAGCCAAGCCCAGCCGAGGCCAGCCTGAACCAAGCTGAGGGTTGCGAGGTGACTGTCGGTCAACCATATCTGTCTGGAGCGCACCATGCGCGGGTCGGACTCCGTCACATCGCCACTGGCCACGACGATCTGGCGCATATTCATCAGCTGTTCTTCTCTAATCGGTCTGCCATCAGCAGTCATGGCCGGGTAGCCGGGGCCCACCACAGCGACCAGCAGTTCGCTACCGAACTCCTCAAAGCGCTCGCGCTCGTCGATAGCTGGGCGCTCAAACACCAGTGCAATTTGCACCGAGCCTTCGTGCAGCAGGCGCAGTGCATCCGCTTGGGGTTCGGACCGAATTTCAAGCTCCAGAGTAGGGAACTCGCTTGCCAGCGTCGCGAGTGGACCGTTCCATGAAGCGGAAAGCAGTTCTGGTGCGACTGCCAGTGTCAGCCGCTTTTCGAGTCCTTGATGCAATTGTAGCGCCTGAGTCTGGAGCTCACGTAATTGCCGCTGTACTTGCCTGGCATTTGGCTCCAGGGCGCGAGCGGCTGTTGTCGGAATGGCTTCACGGGCCGAACGGTCAAACAGCTGGATATCCAGTTCGGCTTCAAGTTGAGAAATGCTCATGCTGATCGCTGAGGGTACGCGTTTGAGTGTGCGAGCAGCGGCCGAGAAGGAGCCACTGTCGAGCACTTCGAGAAAGACTTTTACGGTTTCGCTGGTGAATGCCATGATCTATCAGTTTTTCTGATTGGAGGTTTCTTTTTCTATCAGAAAATAGCACGTATATTCCAGCTATAAATGCAAAGCAGCTGACATTCAACGCGCCATCGGAGTTCTTCATGCAAGGATTAAAACGCAAGCTGGTTTATGTAGCGCTATATGAGGTGTTTGCGATCGCCGTTATCACGCTGACATTGCTGCTGCTGAAGCACCCATTGCTCGACGCGGGCATCGCCTCAATCATGACCTCGGCGGTAGCCGTCAGCTGGAACCTTATGTGGAATACGCTGTTTGAAGCCTGGGAGAGCCGCCAGCCTGACCGAACGCGCACCTTCAAGCGCCGCGCAATACATGCGCTGGGTTTCGAGTTGGGCTTGTTGGTCACACTGGTGCCATTGATGGCCTGGTGGCTGAGTATCTCGCTGCTACAAGCCTTGTTGTTGGATCTCGGTCTGCTGGTGTTTTTTGTGATCTATACTTTTTTGTTCAGCCTGGCATTTGACAAGATTTTCGGCTTGCCGCTATCGGCTCAACCTGAATTATCTGGGCCGCCTTGAAGAAAACGAACGCCGGGTTGAGGTTGAAGGACAGATATATCCGGTAATGCGATCTGGGCGGGATCAGGCCTTCAGCCTGTTACCATCGTGCCCTTTATTACATCTCACCTAATCGAGCAGCCGGCCCACAAGGCTGGCTGCTCCGGAGACATACCATGTCAAAAGCATCTGCGTACGCCGCATTAGATTCGTCCACCCCCCTTGAGGCCTATGAGTTTGAGCGTCGTGAGCCTGGCGATAATGACGTTCAGATCGATATTCTGTTCTGCGGTGTTTGTCACTCAGACCTGCACACCGCACGTAACGAATGGAATAATACCCAGTTTCCGTCAGTGCCTGGCCACGAAATTGTCGGCCTTTGGCGGTGAAAATACCCAGGGTGGGTATTCTGACCATATTGTTGTAAATCAGAAATTCGTGCTGCGTATCAGCCACAAGGACAATCTGGCTGCTGTTGCGCCGCTGCTGTGCGCGGGCATCACTACGTACTCGCCGCTACGCCAATGGAACGTTGGGCCCGGTCAAAAGGTCGGCGTGGTTGGTCTGGGCGGCCTGGGGCACATGGCGGTGAAGATCGCTACAGCAATGGGCGCGCATGTTGTGCTGTTTACTACCTCGCCAAGCAAAAAAGAAGATGCCCTTCGCTTGGGTGCCAAGGAAGTCGTCATCTCCAAAAACAAGGATGAGATGAAAGCTCACCTGAACAGTTTTGATTTCATTCTCAACACGGTGGCAGCGCAACATGATCTTGACCCTTTCATGGCGCTACTCAAACGTGATGCGACCATGACGCTGGTGGGTGCGCCCTCCGAACCGCATCCCGGGCTAAATGTGTTTGGTCTGATCTTCAAGCGCCGCCGCCTGGCTGGCTCGCTTATTGGCGGCATTGCCGAAACCCAGGAAATGCTCGACTTCTGCGCGGAGCACAACATCGTTTCCGATGTGGAAATGATCGATATTCAGGGCATCAACGAAGCCTATGAACGCATGATCAAAAGCGATGTGAAGTACCGCTTTGTGATCGATATGGCTTCGCTGAAAGCCGCCTAGTCAGGCTTGGTGTCGAATAGTCCTTGCTTTACTTGCCATCCGGCTGAGCAAAGCGAGGACTGCGTTTTTCCTTGAAGGCCGCAATCCCTTCCGCAGCTTCCGCACCACCCAAGGCAATTGCCATCAGCTGCTTTTCCTGGTCGAGTTGGCGTGCAAACGCCTCTCGGTCCGGGCCGTCAAGCAATTTCAGAATGGCACTCTGCGATTCGCGTGCGCCTTCGGCCAGTTGCTGACCCATCTCCAATGCGACTTCTAACGCAGACCCGGGCTCGACCACTCGGTTAACAACGCCTGCCTGGGCAAAACGCTCGATGGGTAAGCGACCACCAAACAGGGCAAGCTCCGCTGCTAATTGATGGGGCAATGATTGCGCCAGGAATGCCGAGCCGCCACCGTCCGGCACCAGCCCTGCCTTGACGTAGGCCATGGAAATATAGCTGCCTTTGGCTGCTACGATCAGATCGGCGGCGAATGCCAGGGAAGCGCCGGCACCCGCCGCGCCGCCCTCAATCGCCGCAATCACGGGCTTGGAGCAAAATTTTAACTTCAGCACCAGGTCATGCAATTTTTGAATGAGCGCGGCGCGTTCTTCAACGGGCAGTGCTGCCCGAGTTTCAAGCGAGCGCAGATCGCCGCCCGAGCAGAAAAAGTCACCGGTTCCGCGCAATATGATATTGGCGATCTGCGGATTTGCTACCGCTTCATTGATATGGTGCTCGAGCAGAATGTACATCGCCGTTTCCAGAGCATTGCGCTTGTCCGGCCTATTTAGCGTCAGCACGAGTGAGGGGCCGCGGCGTTCAGCTAGAACGATGTCGTTGGTAGCGGGCAATGTCATGATGGCTCCTTAGGCGATGATTATGGGGTATGAATATACGCCTTTGACGCTCTGCGGCGGTGCGTATAAGTGGGTTGAATGGTGCGCAATCCTGGTGCTGTAGTAACAGCCTGTTGCAATGATACGAGTGCGATTCGATGACAGCCTAAGGATAATGAAATCTTTTACGAGAGCTGAAAAAAATGTCCCAAGCGAGTAATTGGAGCGCCGTGGATGAGTCACGCATTATTGAGATGGCGTGGGAAGATCGTACGCCCTTCGAAGCAATTGAAGCCCTGTACGGCCTCAACGAACCGGCAGTCATTCAACTTATGCGCTTGCAACTCAAGCCAGGCTCTTTCCGTCTGTGGCGCAAGCGCGTCAGTGGGCGCAAGACCAAACATGGCGCATTGCGTGATCCGGGTGTGATCAGGGGGTATTGTCCTACGCAATACAAACGTTAGCGTTTGCAACGCGCTCGCTCGTTATATCACCCCCCAAAGTATCTGAGCATCCAGATTCCCATTCCCATCATCATCAGATTTTCTGTCAGTGAGACAAATCCCAGGGGTACATTGCTGTCGCCGCCGGTGCAGGCGCATTTGAGTTTGCGCCTGTCGATATATACCGCCTTGAACACCGATGCCGCGCCGATGGTCCCGATGAATAAGGCCACCGGAATGGCTAGCCAAAGCAAGCTCCCAGCAACCATGAGCACGCCGGCAAATAATTCAGCGTAGGGGTAGATGTAGGAGTAGGGCACTTTGCGGCGGGCGAGCAAATCGTAGTTCAGAAACATGGTAGAAAAGCTTTCCACATCCTGCAGTTTGAGTAGCGCCAGAATGCACATGCTGAAGGCGATAAACAGCTCAATGCTGCGCAGACTCAACAGCGCACCACCCGCCATCCAGATCACCGCTAGAGCCAGCAAGGCCGAAACGGCGAATACCGTCAGGACGGGACGATAACTGGTTTCATCTGCAGATTTCACTTTCTTGCCAAAGTGCTGGCGCAGTTCGTCATAGCCACCGATACGTTTCTCACCGATAAAAGCCTGGGGTGTGGTATCAACACCATACTTTGCCATGAAGGCATCGGTTTCTTCCCGGGATGTCAGCCAGTTGTCGTCAACGGTGTAGCCTTCACGTCTGAGCAAATCGAGGGACTTGAGGCCAAAGGGGCAAAGATGCTTCTTCATCACCATGCGGTAAAGGGTGGCCTGTTTGTACGATTCTGTCGCCACTGAATTCGATGTCATTGGGTTCTCCTTGATGAACAGGGGTCTTGCGGACCCTAGAACGAGGCGACCATATGCCCGGCTAACCAAGTCTGAGGATCCTGGCCTTCGCTACTAATGTTGGCGTTGAGGATAAACTTGACGGGCGAGAGGTTCCAAATGCCGCCGACGGAAGCGCGCAACCAGGTACTCTGATCGCTATCAGTGTTGATGTTGAACTGATTGCCGCCGAGTAGTGTGCCGTTGATACCTGAGCTGGACTGGTTGAAGCGATGTACCGCTTCCAGGCCGGATGTCAAACTGAAACGCGGGCTGAGCGGTTTAAGTGTATTGACCCCCGCACGCCCCTCTGACGTGGAGAAATCACTGTCATTAAGCTTCGCCGGAGTTGTGCCGGAGCGCTCGGTGTAGCCGTCGATATCAGTTTTGATATGAGACAGATCTACGAACGGTGACAGTGCAGCCCCTGCAAACATCCCTGCGCGCTCCCAGTCCGTGCGTGCGCGAACTGACCAGGTCGTGGCATCAGTCTTGCCCACGGAACCGTCCAGATTATTGGCGGTTATGTAGCCGCGCTGTATGTCGAGATCAGCATCGCTGTAATAGGCTGTGAAGGTGCTCCAGGCATTGCTGCTCAAAGCCGCTACGGGAGTGATCAGCTCGAGTACGACGTATTGCCCGGTTTGCTCTTGCGACCCACCGAAAGCGGTATCCTGATCACTCCAGGATTTGCCCAGACCCAAACCGATCTGGGTGCGATTGTCATCAATGATCCAACAACCGCCCAGCTCAGCTAGCTTGATTGATCCATCACCTTGATCACGGCTGTTCGAGCCCCAGTCACCCGAGGCCCACAGGCACGACTGGCTGCCAGGTTCGGCGCGCATGTCCAGAGGGTTGCCATGGCTGCCGTGCATCACGAGTGCAGCCTGATTAACCGCAGCCTGCAATAAACGTGTCTGCTCGGACAGGCTTTGCAAGGTTATAAAGGGCGTTAAGATCGTTTGCAGCGCCAAGTTTAACGTAGACTCTTTCTGAATATTGTAATCGGCCAGTGTGCGACCATCTTCCAGAGTCTTGCCTGCAAAGGTCAGCCGCTGCGCAGCTATTGGAATGTTCTCCTTTTCCAGAATCTTCTGTTTGACGTTGTCGATGGTGTCGTTTGGTTCCACCTCCAGAGCAATAGTCTTGCCGGTCAGCGTCTTGACGAAAATCTGGATGGCAAAACTGGGCAGGGAGTAGGACAGGATCAGCAGTAAACCCATGACGTTTAATATGTGCTTCACAGATATATCCATATCGAGCAGAGTTATGCACTTAATGCGCCTTCAATAGTGCGTCCAGCAGTTTAAAGTATATGCTCTAGCTATAATGCGCGAAAAGCTAAATCACAGGGACAATGAATGGTGCCGGTCTTCCATATGGGCTCTGTCATGCTTTTTAGCCAAGTAATTCAACGCTTCAAACTGATCCAGGTGGCTTCAGCACAGGCCACACGCTCACCGTTAGTGCGGTACAGCGCGCTGCCGGCATTATGCTTGCGGCCGTCATGACTGATTGCCCAGGCTGAGACTGTGAGGATTTCGCCGGCGCGGACCGGTTGCTCGATACGAGCACTATAACGTCCCAGTAGGGCCATGCCCGAGATCGGTTTGACCGCAAAAAAACCGGGGCAATCCAGTGCTGCCCAAAGATACTCGCTGGCCACGTTGCCATCGGCAGTGGCCAGATCGGCTTCTGGCTGCCAGAGTGCCGCAACTTGCTCCTGATGATTGCAAACATCACCGGCAAAGATACGCAGGCCGTCGCCTACGTCGCGGTTGGTACCGCACACAAAACAATTCGGCAGTTCATGGGTACCCTCGCGGCTCACACCGACAAAGCGTTTTTGGGCTTCTTCGGCTTCCTGCATTGAAGGCGGTGTCGGGATATCCATCTCGAAGGTATAGGGTCGTGCGGTGGCCAGCAGCTGTTCACCGAGTTTCAGCTGCAGGCCGTCTTCGTAGAGATGCAGCTGCAGATCGGTATCCAGTGGTGGTGCATGCAGGGTGACCTGACAGGGTTGCTTCATGTGATTAGCCACAAGACCGCAAACATAGCCGCCGTTGCCGCTGTTTGGCGGTCCGCAAAAGCGCCCTGCAATATGCAGTGTTGTACTGTTCATGGTAGCTCCGGTCCAAGAGTGATGCACCATGTTACGTGCCAGGTGCATTCTTGCGGCCAAGAAATACACGCCATCCAAGACGCTGATGTTGCTGTATCAAGGCAGATACCCGTTAAGACTATGGCCACTCCACCGACTGTGCTGACAACGCCAGGGTAGGCGTCGTGCTCTACGACGAGGGCTTTTGCACGCCGATCTTGATGAGCACAAATAGCGTAAGCCTTTACCTCATGGCACCTAACGACTAACGTCAGGCTGACGGATACCACGCGAAATCCCACCACCGCGCGCTGGCGGATGAGAAAAACACCTGAAATGACGAGAATTATTCTGAGAAATCTGGCGGTTGCCCTGTTCGTTCTTGCGGTGGCCAGTTGTAGCAAAATGCCAACGGGTGAGGGCGGTAACTGGGTTGGCTATACCGAATCGGGGCAGGCTTCTTTTTATGCGGATAAATTCCAGAACAGGAAAACAGCCAGTGGCGAGCCCTACAGGCATCACCTGGAAACGGCAGCGCATAAAAAATTGCCCTTCGGATCCATCGTCAAGGTAACGAATAAGAACAACGGTAGAAGTGTCATTGTTAGGATTAACGATCGCGGGCCGTTTGTAAAAGGCCGAGTAATTGATCTGTCAAAATCGGCGTTTAGCCGTATTGGGAGTCTGTCGTCAGGCTTGGTTGAGGTAAAGATTACTGTTATTCGATAGGAGAAATGTTGACTACCGATTCTATCGAAGACTAAACAGGCCAGGTAGATCGGTCGAACTGACCTGGCCTGCTAACGGCTTACTCCGTTACTTGGCTTTCTGCCATTCAAACTTTTTAAATGCCCCATCGACTGGTGTTTTAGCGATGTGGTTGATGTAGTTACTCATGATCTTCTGGGACAGCACCAGAATGACTTCCAATACCTGCCGCTGGGTATAGCCGGCATCAAGGAAGCGCTGTACGGCATCAGAGCTGACTTCGCCACGCTCACGGACGACCGCAAGGGTGAAAGTGCGCAGGGCCTCTAACTTGTCACTAGGCAGCGGTGTTCCATCGCGCAGTGCGTTAGTGATGTCGTCGGATACTTCCATCATTTTTGCGATGCCGGTGTGTGCAGGGACGCAATAGTGGCAGGCATGCTCCACATTTATTGTCTGCCACACCACAGTGGTCTCGTCGTTATCAAAGCTACAATCCAAAACCAGTTCATGCAGTTGATTATAGCCTTTCAGGACTTGAGGAGATTCAGCCATCACTGCGTGTAATCCGGGAATCATGCCGAAGTTTTTGAGGGAGTCCTCAAGCAGGGGCTTGGATTGTTCTGGAGCGGACAGCTTATCGTGAAGGGTAAAGGTAGGCATTGATGAATCCTCTTGAAGAAAATTATTGATTGATCACTCAACAACTGCAGACTATCTATTTTTGAGCGATCATTCAATATATAATTCACTTCCTATAGTATTCTGCACAGTCACATCGAGACGTTGAACACCATGGCAAGAATAGCCCGCTACGATCGACAATCGGCAATCGATAAAGCCGTCGCCCTGTTCTGGGAGAAGGGTTACTACAACGCTTCAATCAAACAGATCGAGCATGCTCTCGACATGCGCCCGGGAAGCATATACGCGGCCTTTGGTAGTAAAGACGGTTTGTTTCTTGAAGCGTTGGCTTGTTATTCCAGAGAGTCTGGGGACTTCCTTACCAATCACTTGGCAAAAAGTCCGCAGGTCATCGATGGTCTTCAGGCGTATCTAAGAGAAATCGCATCGGCCTGTGTGTCAGGTGGGCCAACGCCTTCACGCGCCTGTATGGTAGTAAAAACCCTTCTGGAAACCAGTAGCACCCATCTGTCGATCAACCAGGAGGTCAACCGGGTCCTTGATTCAATCGAGCAGCGCCTCGGTGAGGTGCTTGAGCAAGCCAAGAATAATGGCGAGCTCGAAGCCGAAGTTGACTGCAAACGTCTTGCACGCCTTCTTCAAGCGCAGATCATTGGCTTGCGCTCCTTCGCACAACGGGATATCGGCGCTAGCGACGTGGTTGAGCTAGGGGAGGACATGGCGCGTATTCTCGACTCTTACCGAGTTTAATGTCTCGCCAGAAAACATGCCGTTTGACGCAATTCAAACCCTTTACGGTCTTATGAAGCGTCGACTAAAGTAACCTGAAGGCGCATGCTGTATTTTGATAAGGCGTGTTTTTATTAGAATATTAACCGCCTGCAAGGTTCATTGGAAAACAACCAGAGACCACAACAATGTCTATCAGAATCAACGATGTTGCACCCGACTTCACAACGGCTTCCACTGCCGGTGAGCTCACATTTCATAATTGGATCGGTGATAACTATGCCATCCTTTTTTCACACCCTAAAGATTTCACCCCCGTATGCACCACCGAATTTGGCGCGGTTGCTCAACTTGCTCCCGAATTCGCCAAACGCAACACCAAGGTAATGGGCGTGTCGGTAGACAACGTCGAAGAGCACAAGAAATGGAAACGTGATATCGAGTCTTTCTCTGGTGCCCCTGCAGATTTTCCAATTATTGACGACACCTCTCTGCAGGTATCCAAACTGTACGACATGTTGCCCGCCGATGCCTACATGCCCGATGGGCGAACGCCAGCTCACAGTGCCACTGTGCGGACTGTATTCATTATCGGTCCGGACAAAAAGATTCGCCTGACCATGTCCTATCCCATGGCTGTGGGCCGCAACTTCGCTGAAATCATGCGGGCACTGGATGCTATCCAGGCGACTGACGGCGCATCCATTGCCACCCCCGCCAACTGGGTACCCGGTCAGGACGTGATTGTTGCCCTGTCCCTGAATGATGCCGAGGCTGAGGAAAAATTCGGCAAGCTTGATATCAAGCTCCCTTATATGCGATTCGCGAAGGCTCCGAAGACATCCTGAAGTGAGTTAGCACCCGCTTGTGGGCAGAACCATTGAAGCTGCGAGAAGCCAAGATCAGTATGCCCGCATCGAGTCACGACACTGCGCAATCCCTAGCTGCTGCCACCTTGGCAGCGCAACTGCCCCATGGTATTCGCTCCCGGCAGGTGAATAACGGCAACGGCCTGAATATGCATATTCTCGAGGCCGGATTTGAGCAATCGGGTCGTGAGTGTGTATTGCTCTTGCACGGCTTCCCTGAGCTCGCTTATACCTGGCGCAAGGTAATGCTGCCTTTGGCTGCAGCGGGCTACCACGTGGTCGCGCCGGACCAGCGTGGTTACGGCATGACCGAAGGGGCCGATCTGCGCTACGACGGCGATCTAAGCCAATACCATGTGCTCAATCTAGTACGTGATGCCTTGGGTCTAGTGCTGGCGCTCGGCCATGGGTCCGTTGCCGCGGTCGTGGGCCACGATATTGGTTCGCCGGTGGCGGCAACCTGCGCCCTCACACGGCCTGACATATTCCGCTCGGTAGTGCTAATGAGCGCTCCCTATCCGGGGGTGCCCGCCTATCGCTTTGACGGGCGCAACAGTGCTGAACAGGCCGCCCGTGTGCATCAGGATCTAGCGGAGCTCGCCCCGCCGCGTCTGCACTACCAACGTTATTTCTGCATGCCCCATGCTAATAATGATCTGCTCGATTGCTCGCAGGGGCTGCATGATTTCCTGCGTGCCTATTTCCACATGAAAAGCGCCGATTGGGCAGGCAATACACCCGCGCCCTTGGCATCCGCCAGTGCCGCAGATTTGGCCACCATGCCTGAGTATTACGTGATGGCGATGGGCAGCACGATGCCCCAGACGGTCGCGCCTTACATGCCGGCAGAGGCGCAGGTTAGTGCTTGCCATTGGCTGCCCGAGGAGGATCTGGCAGTGTACGCGCGCCTTTTCGCTACGACTGGATTGCAGGGTGGTCTGCAATGGTATCGGGCTTTTGCTTCGGCAGCGTCCCAGGCAGAATTGCTGCTGTTTGCGGGTAAGACTATCGACGTACCGTCCTGCTTTATCGCTGGTGCCAGCGATTGGGGTATTTATCAAAGCCCCGGTGCCTTTGAAGCAATGCAGAGCCGCGCATGCACGGATTTGCGCAGCTGCGACCTGATACTTGACGCAGGACATTGGGTGCAGCAGGAGCAGCCCGAGGCTGTGGTGGAAAAGTTACTGGGGTTTCTGGCCTCGCGGTTGAAATAACTGATCGGTTTCATCGAAAGAATGCATTTGGCTTCTGATTGGCAGGCGGTCAGACTCTGGCTCTATTATTTATTCAGTAATTCAGAGGCGAACCCTATGAGCGATGTAATGCAGAGTATTCGATTTACCAACCAGATACTTGTCAATCGGTTTGCCCTTGCGCCCATGACACGTACCAGCGCCGAGCCTGATGGCGCGCCCAACGAGGCCATGGCCGACCACTATGAGGCTTATGCCAAAGGCGGCTTCGGTCTGCTGATCACTGAGGGTACTTATACCGATGGTGGCGCCAGCCAGGGTTACGCCAACCAGCCAGGTATTATCAATGATGCTCAGATCAACGGTTGGAAGATTATCGTTGACCGTGTCCATGCCGCGGGCAGCACAATTTTTGCTCAACTTATGCATGCTGGATCCCAGTTCCAGGCTAACCATTACACAGACCAGCCCATTGCTCCCAGCGCGATAAAACCCAAGGGAGTTCCACTGGGTATTTACGGCGATCAGACCGAATGGAAAACGCCGAAGAGCATGACCGAGGCGGACATCGAGTTCGCTATCAACGGGTTTGTTCAGTCGGCATTGAATGCCAAGACTGCCGGATTTGATGGCATTGAGCTGCACGGCGCCAACGGTTATCTGCTACACCAGTTCCTGAGCACTTATTACAACCAACGAGATGATCGTTACGGCGGCAGTCTGGAAAACCGTTTGCGCATTGTGGTTGACGTCATCAAAGCTGTCCGGCAGGCAGTAGGCAACGACATCACGCTAGGGATACGCCTGTCACAGGTGACGGTAACGGATCCCGACTATCAGTTCCCGGAAGGAGAAGCCGGCTTCCGTCAGATTGCCGAAGCGGCACGCGACGCGGGTGCGGACTTTGTGCATACCACCGATGGCGATGTGCGCCGGGCAAATTTCATCGACGGGAATAAGACACTAGCTGACGTAGTGGCTGAAGTGGATAACCTTGCGTTGATCATCAATGGTGGCATCGACGAAATCAATCTGCAGGATTGCGCCGCTGACTTTCCGCAAGCATTGCTGGCAATCGGCAAGAAAGCCCTGGCCAACCCTGACTTTGTTCAGCGCCTCAAAGATGGCAAAGAAATTGTTGATCTAGACTTTGCCATGCTCAAGCCCAAAGCCACCATCACCAACGAACTGGCCTGGCGTGCAAAGCAGGTCGCCTGACCTTACTCCCCGGTAACCTGACCCCCCGAGCTGCTCTATTAAAAATGTGAGCAGCCGGGGGTTTTTGGTTTCTCTGAGCTGAAAGTTAGCGGCCGTTATTGCCCATCCACTTAGCTACCGTGGGCGCTTCGTAGGCTTTTATTCTGGCCAATACCGATTCCACATCCGCTGCGACAATCAGCATTTCCCGGTAGGGTGGTTTCATAAAGCCTTCGTTCATGGAGTGGTCGAGGAAGGCGATCAGTTTGTCGTAATAGCCGTGCACATTGAACAGCGCGCAGGGCTTCTGGTGATGGCCGAGCTGAGCCCAGGTCCAGACCTCGAACAACTCCTCAAAGGTGCCGACGCCGCCAGGCAGGGCGATAAAACCGTCGGACAGATCCGCCATAATCGCCTTGCGTTCATGCATAGAGCCCACTTCGCGTAGCTCAGTCAGACCGCTATGAGCCAGCTCACGCTCGACCAGCTGACGGGGGATTACGCCAAGGACCTCACCGCCAGCGGCCAGCGCCGCATCCGCCACGGCGCCCATCAAACCGACTTGCGCGCCGCCATACACCAGACCGATGCCTGCCTTGGCCAGCGCCGTACCCAGCTGCTGGGCGGCTTCAAGGTATACAGGTTGATTGCCGGGACTTGAACCGCAGAAAACACAGAGTCTCACAAGCGCTCCTCAGATGGAGTAGGGGAAAGGCATGTCCGCCAGGTATGGAAAGCAATGCCGGCACATTAACTGAAAAAGGTGCGTTTCTCAAAGCGGCGCGCTACGTCTGGGGTATCATCGCATTCGGCATACACACTGAATATATATCTGTCATAGAGAGGTTGCTGGATGGCGCTGAGAGTTGCAGTGGTTCTGTTGGTTCTTACCGCACTGGCGGGTGCCTGGTGGTTATTACAGATACTGGGAATGCCCGCGAGTCTGGCACCGGATATGCTCTCCGAGTGGCTTACCAGTCAGGGCAGTGTCGGGCCACTTTTGCTTGTCCTGCTGATGATTATCGCGGTGGTGGTCGGCCCCATTCCTACGCTCCCTGTAAGCGCGACTGCGGGTCTGGCCTTTGGTGTGCTCACGGGCACAGCAATCGCCGCTAGCGGTGCATTGATTGGTGCTATGGCAGCCTTCTGGATTGCTCGATTTCTTGGGCGTGAGGTAATCTGCAAGCGCTTTCCAGACAACCCGGTATTTGCCAGAGAGGGCTCACAACGCTTTCTGACCATCACCATTTTTTTGACCCGGCTGATACCGGTTTTTTCCTTTGCGCTCATCAGCTATGCCGCGGGTGTCACGGCAATACACGCCTGGCGCTTTGCGGCAGCGACATTGATCGGCATGTTGCCCATGACGATCGTATTTGCAGGCCTGGGCAATACCTTCACGCTGCATCCCGTCTGGACCGTCCTGGCCGGGTTGGCCATTCTGGTCGTGATGGTTTGGCTACCCTGGTCCATCAGCCGTCACCCGAACTCCCGGCTAGCCCATTGGTTGAAGCTGCGATAAAGGAACAGCTCCTGAGAGGGCCGATCTTTAGCTCGGCCACCGAGCATAGTTCTTAGAGAAATCGATCCTCTTTCGATGCTATACCTTGTAGTAAGCCAGCAAGGTGCGCAGCTTATCGGCCAGCAGCGTCAGGTTCTGGCTGGCATCTCGCGTTTGGGCGACCAGTTCACCATTCTTCATCGCTTCGTCGCTGATACGCAGCACATTGCGATTGATATCTTCGGCTACGTGACTCTGCTCCTCTGCCGCACTGGCAATCTCAGTGTTCACTTGACTGATGCGCGTAACAGCCTCCATAACATCGCTGAAGGCCTTGCCTGCGCCTTGGGCTGCCTCGGCATTACTCACCGCGAGCGTGCGGTTTTCAGCCATCATCGACGAAGACCGACTCACACCTTGCTGCACGCGTTCAATCATGCCGCGAATCTGTTCGGTTGAAGCTTGTGTGCGCTGGGCCAGGGAACGCACCTCGTCGGCAACGACCGCAAAGCCACGTCCTTGCTCTCCGGCGCGTGCTGCCTTGATCGCAGCATTGAGTGCCAACAGGTTGGTTTGACCGGCAATATTCACAATGACTTCCAGCACCGAGCCGATGTCGTGGCTGGCGGAAGCGAGTTCATCGATCACGACCATGGACGAAGAAATCTCTTCCGCCTGGCCTTGAATACTACGAATGGTCGCAGCGAGCGAGTCTCTGCCTTCAAGCGCCTGTGCGCTTGCTTGATTGGCGGCGCCCTCGCCTGTCGCTGCACTTTGCGCGACACTCTGTTGGGTCAGACTCATCTCGTGCATGGCCGTCGCGACCATCTCGGTTTCGGTATTTTAAATATCTATTGAAGCATTCGATTTTTCAGCAACTTTCGACAGTTCATTAGCCTGAAGCAGTAGAGTGTTAGCTGATCCCAGCGCCTCACTAATGGTGTGTTGTATGCGGTCCAGAAGCCGATCAAACGCGCGGGCCAGAATGCCGAACTCATCTTGGCCGGCACGTCAGCAGCCTCAGTCGTGAGCTCAAACGTAATCGCACAAACCACCACTATGATGTTATTCACGCCTGCGCTTTGGCACGTGAGCGGCGAAGCAAAGCCAGACGCCCCTCGCGCTTTCTGCCGGGTAGCGAACTCTTTCAGATTGTAACCGAAATGCTCAAAATGGGCTGGTCTCCTCAGCAAATCGCCGCCAGACTGAAGCTTCAATGGCCAGACAGCCCCGAGTTTCATGTGAGCCACGAAAGCATCTACTTGGCAATCTACGCGCACCCGCGTGGTGAGTTGAAGCGACAACTGATCAGCTATCGACGTCAGGGGCACGGTAAGCGGCGGCTACGCAGCGTAAGCCCAGGACGGCGTGAGCGCTACCCAGCCGAGCTCAACATCCACCTGCGCCCACCGGAGGTTGAGGATCGCCTGGTTCCTGGGCACTGGGAAAGCGACTTGATCATGGGAGCCGGAAACCGATCTGCTGTAGCGACCATGGTTGAGCGAACCAGCCGCTTCGTGGTGTTGGCCAAACTGAATCGACCGACAGCTGAATGCGCTGCGCAAGCTATAACCCGTGAGATGTCGCGCATGGCCCCCTCATTGCTGAAGACCATGACCCATGACCAGGGCAGCGAAATGGCGCGTCATCGCGGGATCACAGAGCAGACGGGTATGAAGATTTACTTTGCTGACCCGCATAGCCCTTGGCAGCGCGGCAGCAACGAAAACACCAACGGCTTGCTGCGGCAGTACCTACCAAAGGGAACGGATCTGTCCGGAGCCAGCCAGGAGCGTCTTGATGAGATTGCCAACTTGCTGAATACTCGGCCACGTCAGACATTAGGATGGAAGTTCCCGGTCAAGGTGCTTGTTGAATACCTTCCGCTCTCGCTGAGCAATAACCTTCACACCGTTAACTGAGTGTTGCACTTAGATTCTGAGACCGCCCTCTTATCGCGATCGAGATGATCAGCGTTTATTGGTCCAGGTTAAACATTCATGGCTTGAAAGTGGCGACGTGTATGGTTATCGCAAGATTCATCTGGATTTTGGTGACGTTATCGATGGGTCGATGAAGCCACGCATGACTGCTGAATTAGTGCTGGAAGCTCTATTAGCAGCGGTCTGGCGCCTTAAGTCGTAAGCTTGTGTCATCGGTCGAGTGCGAAAAGCATCACTCCCAAGGTCGGGTGAGCGCCTGGAATATCCGGGGCGATTTACCGATTTGTTATGCACCAGCAGGCAATATCCAGTGCCGCCGGTTAAAGGCACAGACGAAGAGGCTCACAATTGCCTCTGCAATAGTAGCGCCAATTGGAATTCTCCCGCATGCCGCAGAGCCGCGGCCTATAATCCGGTCTAATGATTACTTTATAAATGAGGAAATATGCACGAGATCATCTGTCCGCATTGCGGCAAAGCTTTCAAGATTGACGAGGCCGGGTACGCGGACATTCTCAAGCAGGTTCGCGACAGCGACTTCGATAAGCAACTGCACGAGCGGCTTGAGCTGGCGGAGCAGGATAAGCGCAACGCCGTGGAGCTCGCGCAAACCCGGATTGCCAACGAATCGCAAAAGATTGCCGCGCGCAAAGATGCCGAGATACAGGAGTTGAAGGCCAGGCTGGAGGCGGGTGAGGTCGCACGCAAGATGGCCGTGACCGAGGCACTTAACGCGGTGGAGAAAGAGCGTGATGCCCTTGTCAACGAACTTGCCCAGGCGAAGTACGATAAACAGGCGGTCTCTCAGCTAGCTGAATCGCGGCTTGAAAACGAACGACAAAAAGCCGCTGCTACATTGAGCGCTGAGACTCAGAGCCTGAAGGCGAGGCTTGATGCAAGCGAAGTTGCGCAGAAGCTTGCGATCAATGAAGCAGTCGGTGTGGTTGAAAAGGAGCGCGACCTGCTGAAAAACGGGTTGCAGCGCGCCGAGCTGGAAAAGCATCTTTCCGAGACAGCGCTGAAAGACAAATATGAGACGCAGATCAAGGATCGCGACGATGCAATTGAGCGGCTGCGGGACATGAAGGCGCGCCTGTCGACCAAGATGGTGGGTGAAACCTTGGAGCAGCACTGCGAGACCGAGTTCAACCGCATACGAGCAACTGCGTTTCCGAAGGCCTATTTCGAGAAGGACAACGACGCGCGCACAGGTAGCAAAGGTGATTATATCTTCCGCGATCTCGATGATGCCGGCACTGAGATCGTCTCGATTATGTTCGAGATGAAGAACGAAGCTGATCGCACCGCTACGAAAAACAAGAACGAGGACTTTCTGAAGGAACTCGACAAGGATCGCATCGAGAAAGGCTGCGAGTATGCGGTGTTGGTTTCGCTGCTTGAACCTGACAGTGAGCTCTATAACACGGGGATCGTTGACGTGTTCCATCGCTACCCGAAGATGTACGTTGTCCGTCCACAGTTCTTTCTGCCCATGATCACGCTGCTGCGTAACGCGGCGATGCATTCGCTGACATACAAGAAGGAGCTGGCGCTAGTGAAGGCGCAAAGCATTGATATCACCAACTTCGAAAACGAGCTCGATTCCTTCAAAAACGCATTTGCGAAGAATTACGACCTCGCTTCTCGGCGCTTTCAGACGGCGATTGATGAGATCGACAAGTCGATCGACCACCTGCAGAAGACCAAGGAAGCTCTGCTTGGTACTGACCGCAATCTGCGTTTGGCGAATGACAAGGCGCAGGATGTGACGATCAAGAAGCTGAACCGGGGCAACCCGACCATGGCGAACAAGTTTGCTGAACTAAAAGGTAAAGATCCTGCCGATGAAGAGTGATATGCAATAATTGTTGCACTCACCTGCCTGGCTTAACCTGAGCACTGATTCGTCGAACCGCTCCCAGGGATCTCAACGGGGTAATCTTGGATGTCTGACTTCTTGGCAGTAAACAGCAAGCAGGGCGCTGCAGCCCCGGCTTTTCATTTACAGCTACCCGATGGCTACCAGGCACCGGCTGCGTGGCACGGCCAGAGCTGTATCGTCTTGCCCGCAGCTCCGCGCTGGGCTGTGTTGGATTATGCCGCCGTGATGGCCAGCCGTGAGCAGCTTCAGGGCTTGTTTGCCGAGAATGATGCCTGGCCACCTGCCGATCTCACGGCCGCTGATGATGCCGCCGACCTGGCTTGGCATGAAGTTGAGTTTATCCACGGGAAGTCCTTTGCTTACAGCCTGCTGAGTACGGATTTGCAGCGTTGCCTGGGATGCCTCTATCTTTACCCCACAGCCAGTCGCGACCATCAGGCAGAGGCTTACCTGTGGACCGCGGTAACCGAAACGGAGTTACTGCGTTGTGCCGTAGTCGATGAAGTTATGCACTGGCTTGAAAGTTACTGGCCATTCAATGCGCTGGCGTGGCCTGGGCGCTCTATTGCTTTTAGTGACTGGCCCCACGCTAATTACTACGCAGCACAGCGCAACGCAATCTAAGCTCACCGACGAAGCGCTCGATATCTGAGCCCTTGAAAAAGCGTGGTAGTGCCTGGACTAAGGTGAATGTTTACTACCTGATTGAGGATGTCTAAATGGATTGGCGTGGTAGGCGGCAAAGCCGTAACGTAGAAGATCGTCGGGGACAGCCCATGCGCAGCGCCGGGGGTGCCGGTGGCGTTTTGATGCTGGTTCGGTTTCTACCCATGATGTTGCGCAGCAAGATCGGGCGCGTCGTTCTGGTGTTGGGGGTAGTGGTCTTCTTCGGCGCTCGGCTGCTGGGTATCGATCTGCTCCAAGTAGTGGACGGCAGTTCGCAAACTGCGTCGCGTTCGACCCAGCAGTTTTCGCCACAGGAGCAGGAGCTGGCCGAGTTTGTATCCGTTGTGCTGGCAGATACCGAAGATACCTGGAATGCTATTTTCGCTGCTTCCGGTCAGCGCTATGAGGCGCCGCGCCTTGTGCTGTTTTCCAACCGGGTGAAGTCAGCCTGCGGCACGGCGAGCTCAGCGGTTGGACCTTTTTATTGCCCCGCAGACAATCAGATGTATCTGGATCTGGTTTTTTTTCGGGATCTTAAGTCGCAGCTGGGTGCGCCTGGGGATTTTGCCCAGGCCTATGTGGTCGCCCATGAAGTAGGGCACCACGTGCAGAACTTGATGGGCACCAGCCAGAAGGTGCGGGCGGCCGGTGCTGGCAAGAGCGCGGCGCGGGTGAACGAACTGTCAGTGCGCCAGGAGCTTCAAGCAGACTGTTTTGCTGGTGTATGGGGTCATAACGCCAACAACCAGCAGCTGCTGGATGCGGGTGACCTGGATGAGGCGCTGACCGCTGCATCGGCCATTGGCGACGATCGTTTGCAAGGTCGTTCGGGTGGGGATGTTGTGCCCGATAGCTTCACCCATGGCACCTCTGAGCAGCGGGTAACCTGGTTCAAACGTGGCTTTACTAGCGGTGACGTGGCGCAATGCGACACCTTTAGCGCGCGGCTCTGAGGGTAGAGTTACGCCGGCTCTGGTAACAGTTGAACGCTGACCGATTTTTGTAACTGGTCTACCAACGTATCCACCTGTTGGAGCGCATGGTTAATCGACGTAGCCAACAGTTCGCCCCCGATTTCCTGCCCCTCAATGGCGATGTAGTGGATGCGCGTAATCCCGATAAATGCCAGCGCGGTGGCTAGGTTGGGCTCTAGGTGGTTCATGTGCGCCATTTCTCCGCCGGGTCCAAAGCCTACACCGCCTCTGGCTGTGAGAATCACGGCATGCCGTGGCCGGTCGGCCAGTTTCGCAACGTAGGGCGCAAGTGGATTGCTCTCGTCGATATCGACTGTTCGGCCAGCGCGAACGACTTGGTCGACCCAGGCTTTTAATGCGGCGGGCATGCCGAAGTTATATAGCGGCGTGCCGATCACCAAAATATCGGCGGCTATAAGCTCATCGATCAACTCATCACTTTCGACCAACACGTTTGCCATCCAGGGTTGCTGTTTATCCCGTGGCGTGAAAGCGGCCGCGATCCAATCGTGGTTGATAAAGGAAGGCGGGTTTCGGCCTATGTCTCGATAGGTGTGGGTGTCTTGGGCACGTTTACTCTGCCATTGGCTGGTAAACCGATGGCTCAGGTATCGGCTGTGTGATCCGTGTTCGTCTTGGCCAGCGAAGCCGGGGCGAGCGCTAGCGTCAATCTGCAGAATGTGCGGCATGGTGAGCCTCTTATTTAGATTTGAATTCATCTGTAATTCACAGCAAACTGATCTTAAGGACCCTATGTTGGGCGAACAAACGATCTTTTCTTTTGGTTATAGGTGAGAGGTATTCATTCATGGCTCATCGCTGGTTACCCTCACTTTCGTCACTGCGGGCTTTCGAGGCGGCTGCCCGGCATGAAAGCGCCAAGCTGGCTGCGTTGGAGTTATCTGTTACGGCCACGGCCATCAGTCACCAGATTCGCGGGCTTGAAGAGTCGCTGGGCGTTGCCTTATTCATCCGCAAACCCCGGCAGCTTGAATTGACTCCCCAAGGGCGAGAGTTGCAGCAGGTGTTGGAAGCCGCTTTTGACAGCATCAGCAGTGTCGTCAAGGGTCTGCGTCCCGTGCCATGTCGTCAGGCAATCACGCTTTCCACTACGCCAGCTGTGGCGGCACGTTGGCTCTTGTCCTGGGTATGCTTGTTGCGCGAGTCTCATCCTGATATTGATCTACGCATCCACGCTTCACATGAGCCGGTGGCGTTGGATGGCGTGACTGCGGACTTAGCCATTCGCTACGGCGATGGCCGTTGGCCGGGGCTGGTGGCCGAGAAGCTGTTGGATAACACCTTTATTCCGGCGTGCAGTCCGTACCTTGGCTTGCACGATTTAGCGCAGTTGCCGTTACATCCGCTTATTCACTTCCGCCCGCAGGGTGCGGTTAGTGCGCCCTTGGGTTGGGCTGTTTGGCAAAAACTGGCACAGGTTCCCGGTTTGGACGTGAGTGCGGGGTTGGTGTTTTCTGACGAGACCCATGCCATCTCGGCCGCTGTTGGCGGTCAGGGAGTCGTGCTGATAGGCCGCGAGTTGATTGAGGACGAGCTGGCTGAAGGGCGACTGATACAGCCCTTTGGTCCTGAGCTTGAAGGCAAGCCGTTTTTTTTGGTGTATCCGGAAACCCGACGGAACGATCCTACGATTATGGCTATTCGAGACTGGGTGATGGCTGTGCCGGGTGGGCTGTGTTCCCTGTAGCAGCAGCTTGGGGCTTGTTTCGGCTCATCCCTCGCGCAACAACTGCGCTGGATTGATCCTCAGTGCCCGCAGTGTCGGCAACAGCCCACCTAACAATGCCAGCGCGCTGACCGTACCAGCCACAAGAGCACCAATCCACCACAGGTCGCTCGCCGGCAGCTTCAGCAGCGTGGCTGCCAAGGGCAGGGCGATCAGTGCGCCGAGTGCGGTGGCGAATAACGTTGAGAGGGCCGTGAGCAACCCGGTTTCCAGCAGCATGGATGCCGCAATAGCCCGGTGCCGGGCACCTAGACAGTGCAGCAGGTTGGCTTCATAGAGTTGACGCCTGCGGCTGACACTTACCACGCTGGAGAGTACCAGCAGGCTGGCCAAGAGGCTGACCAGGGCGACGGCGGCAAGCCCTGCAGCGGCCTTGTTAAGAAGACCGCCTGCTGTCTCGAGCCAGTCGGCAGTGCTGAGCGTCATCACATTTGGAATGTTTCTGGCTAGCCACTGCTGTGAGCTTTTAGCGGCTGGGTCGCTCTGATAGACCACGCCAACGTAGCGACCAATCAAGTTATCCAGTGCGCCATCCTGGAGTACGCCTTCAAACCAGAAGCGGGTCTGCAGACCTTTTTGTCGGTAGATAGCCTTTATTTCAGCGGCAATGGGCTGGCCTACGGCGAGAAATTCCACCTGGTCGCCAACAGTCAGACCGAGTTGGTTGGCTTCCCGGTCCTCCATCGCCATGAAGGCCGGTTCACCCGCGGATGCAGGGGCCTCCCACCAGCTACCGGCAACCAACTCGAGATCTTCCGGATTGCCGGACAGGTAACTGAGTTTGTATTCATCCCCCATGGCTTCGCGCCTGGCTTGGGCATTGTTTGCGAGCACATCGGCGATCGGTTGCTGGTTGATAGTTGCCAGGCGGCCACGGACCAAGGGCAGCAGCTCAGTGCGGCTTGCCGGGTCAAGCGAGGTAAGGCCAGACTCAAGCATTTCGATTTGGTCAGGCAGTACGTCGTACAGAATCAGGGCAGGGGATTCAGCCGGTATGGTGGATTCCAGCGCGCGCAGAAGGGTGCTCACCAGCAGGGTACACGCGACTACCAGCGTCAACGCCGTGCCCAGCGAGAGTAACGTTGCTCGCAGGGGCGAGTCGGGTCGGTGCAGATTGGCCAGCGCTAGCCGTCGGGCAAAGTTGCGACCGGCAAAGCCGCTGTTTTCTAGGGCTTTGGCACCCCGTTGCAGACCTTTGATCAGCACTTCCAGCAGCCCCCAGAGCACGACTACGGCGAGCAGGAACAGCAAGCCAAGTTGCGGCGATGGTAACCAGAATACGGTAGCCGTTATGTATACCGCCAGCAGCAGATAACTGGCGATGCGCCAACTGTGTGGTTCATGGCTAGCGGCCTGAGCCTGTCCGCGAAACAGCCCTGCCGGCGAAGCTGCCAGGGCTCTGGCCAGCGCCGGCAGCGCAAAGACGTAGGCGGTGAGTACCGCAAAGAGCCAACTTAATAGGAGCGGTACTATCCATACATTGATCCATTGGTCAGCGCTGCTTGCTCCAGACAAGGCAAAGGCGTCACCCGCAAGGGTGATAGCGACAGCCGAAAGTACCAGGCCGATGGCGCCGCCGATCAGGCCAGCCAAGCTGCCGAGTATGCCAATCTGTAGCAGATAAATGCCCACCAGCGGGCGCCGCCGTAGGCCAATAGTTTGCAGTGTGGCGATGGTGCCGAGTTTTTCGTCCAGATAGGCGTGGATGCTATTGGCGACACCCAAGCCGCCGATAAATAACGTAGTGAAGGCGATCAGAATCAACGCCGTGGCAATTTGGTCCAGCCGCTCGGCGATGCGTTCGCTGCGCTCGGCAAAGGTAGTGGTATCCCAGCGTGTCTCGGGAAAGGCCTGCTCGAATTCATTCAACCAGCCAGTTAGTTCGCGGTCGGTCTGCACGCGGTATTCGTAATCAACGCGGCTACCTGGACCGATCAGCGCGGCTGCTTGCAGCCCCTCTTCGGATATCATGATCGGCAGGCCCCGCCAGTTGGCGTTCAGACTGCGATCCGGTTGCGCTTGAATCAAGGCGCTGATACGAAAGGTCGCTGTGCCAATCTGAATGGTGTCGCCAACCGACTGGCCCAGTCGTTCAGCCAGCAGGGGGTCCATGACGGCGCCCCACAGATCATCCTGACGTGCGGTAAGTTCGCCAAGGGGTTGGTTTGACGTGAGCAGTAGTTCGCCATATAGCGGGTAGGCCGTATCGGGAACAAGGATCCCGGCCCTGAAGAAGTTCTCGCCTTGCTTGTCACTGACCATGCTGTCGAGTTCGCGCACCAGTGATATGCGTCCGGTCCCGCGAATCCATTCCAGCACGCCCTCTGGCAGCGGCTCACTGGCATCCAGTTCGACATCGCCGCCCATTAGCGCACGGGTATCTGCCAGTAAACTCTGCTCGATCACTCGGTAGAGGCTGGCGGTAGCTGCTACCAGTGTGACGCCGAGTATCAGGCAGGCCAGAAATACCTTTAGAACGGAAATACGCGAGCGCAGATCAGTGATCGCGAATCGCAACAACCACAGGGCTCTTGCGGAACTCAGGGGTTTGGCGGTTTTGTCAGATGGCATGCAGTCGTCCGCCCTCCATTCGCACGCGATGTTGACAGCGCTCTGCCACACGCTCGTCGTGGGTCACCAGCACCAGTGTGGACTGGCTTTGCTGGTGCAGGTCGAACAGCAGCGACAGTATCTTTTCGCCGGTTTCCTGGTCCAGATTGCCTGTTGGTTCATCGCCCAGCAGCAAACTTGGCTGATGCACCAGTGCGCGGGCTATCGCGACACGCTGTTGCTCACCGCCTGAGAGCTGCCCAGGATGATGCTGCACGCGATGGCTAAGGCCCACAGCATCAAGCATGTCCAGGGCACGCTCACGGGCGTTGGCCTGGCCGGTAATCTCCAGCGGCAGGCTGACATTCCCCAGCGCAGTGAGGCCAGGCAGTAAATGAAATGACTGGAAGACGATGCCCAGGTGTTCACTGCGCCAGTCGGCCAGCGCGTTCGCATCCATGTCGCCCAGGCGTTGGTCACCAATCAGTATCTCGCCCTGGTCGGGCCGCTCAAGGCCTGAGAGCAGCAGAAGCAGGGAGGTCTTGCCGCTGCCGGAGGGGCCGGTAATCGCCAGTGTCTCGCCGGGTAGGACGGTGAGCGATGCATCTTTAAGTACGGTAACGGTCCCTGACTCTGTTGGGTAGGTGAGATGAATGCCGTTCATTTTGACACTGCTGGACACAGGGACTCCTTTGGCTGGTGTTGGCTCAAGAAAGATACTATGCCATGCCAGCGTTGGTGTGTGGCCTTGGTATTGGCGGTTAGAGCGAGTTGATTTGTGGCAAGGGGTTGCGTTCGCGATGATGCCGATCATCCGTGGTGGGGCTGCCGCTCCTGCCGGGGCGCAGGGGTGGTTGTGGTTTCAGTGAGTCCGGATGTTGAAGTGGTTTGGAAGCTGCCGCGACCTCGCGGCGAAGTTCTGACATTCGCCGCGAGGCCGTTGCTCCTACCTGGGGTGTGAGTGCTGAACCTCTAAACGTAGAAGTCCAGTTCTTCCTGGGCTTTGAGCAAGTCCCTCATCGTGATGGGGTCTTCGCCGAAGAAAAAGATCAGGCCCCAGTGGGTGCCGAAGGCAGACCGATCCGGAACCGTTTCTTCTGCAGGTGCAACCAGTTCGTGGGACTCGAAGTAGGGGTGATCAATCGTTTCCGAAGGCATTTCCAGCTTGCTGACCACACGACGTCGCGGATACACACCAAAGCATCCTGCATAGCCCTTGGCATCGACCACTTCGCGTGGGAAAAAGGCATCCACTTCTTCTTTGGTGCTTTTGGGATCGAACACCAACATCGAGGCCTGGTACGCGCTGAATCCATAAGCTCGCTCAATCAGCTCAAAGGCCTTGAAACCTGGAGGACGGTAAGCAACTTCACCAAAGTACATCTCACCGTCTGCGGTGACGAAGTACTCGGGATGAATCAAACCGAACTGGATGTCGAAGGTTTTGATCAGTAGTTCGATCTGCTTGGTGATCGCAGGACGCCAGCTCTCGAGTTGCTCGGTAGCAGGGACGAATACCGAGTAGCCCAAGGTGACGTATTCGGAAATATTCAGGAACTGGATTTTACCGTTATGGATCCAAGCCTCAACAGCAAACTCCCAGCCATCCAGATGACTTTCCATCAGCAGCGGATATTCCTCGACGGGAATGGCGTCAATATCTTCAATTTTGCGAATCATCCGATGGCCGAGGCAACCGGCTTTGTCGAACGCTTTGACATGAATCGGGTCATCGGGGTCGCCGTCCAGTTTGAGCAGTGTCTGGTTGACGCGCTTCATGAAGCGAATGATGTCTTCTTTCTCGTGGGCTTCCTCGAAAATCCCGACACGAATACCGCCAAGCTGAGCGCGACGTTTCATGAGCGATTTGTCGCGAAACAGAATGGATTGACCATACATGCGCGGGCTGTCCATCAGGACCGAGTTGATGGCACCGGACCATTCGACCGTTTCCTCGAAAAGCGGTATGGCGACGTCTACGCCTTCAGCCTTCAGCTTTTCGGCAATCTCCATGGAGCGATCATTAAGACGGGTGAAATCCCAGGATATGAAAGGGATCTTGTTTGCAGTACAGAAATCTGCCGCCCATTCCGGAGCAACTACGATATAGCGACGGTCAAATTTCTGCGCGGCCTTGATTGCATTGACACTCCAGCCAAGCAGGGCAATGTAGCCTTTGTTCGGATCCTTGGCGGTTTCGGTTCCTTTGACTGAATCCATGTTGGGATCGAACCAGGAAGCTACATCGGCGGATAGTTGAGTTTCTGACATTTTAGACATGTACATTTTCCTTGCTGACGACTCCTGACAGGCTGCACTTTTAGGGCGTGCATCGGTCTGGCGGAGTCTTTAGATAGCCTCGTCTACATGAGGCTGGGTGACCACGCATTTGATGGAAGACGATGGCTCGAGACAGTTCGCTTGGAGCACAATTAGCGGGTCAATTTGTTTCGATATTAAGAACAGTGTAGACGAGTTTTCGTTATCTACCCATTTTGGAGTATGAAATGGATGGAAAGTTTACGGCGGCCGTTGAAATATTCGACAGCAGGTTGCCCAGTGCATTGATTGGCTGAATGTCCCTTTGCATTGCTAAATGGGAGAAGGCGGATTCAACATGGAGCCGGTGGTGATGTATTGGATACAACGGTAAGGCGGCCTTTCGTAAAGCCTTCCATCGCTGGTTTGGGCAAAGTCCCAGCGACTACCGGGCAGTCGTCAAGAGCGCAGCAGGATTAGCCATTGCGGCCCTTGACCAGTGATTTTTGGAGCGCTGTCGTTTCCTTGGTGGCCTGAAATACGGACAGTGCAGGGTCGGCTTTGCCATTGCGTCCAAGACGATCGATCTGCGCAAAATACCAGTACTGCACAGCGAAGGTAGCCATGGCTTTCAGTGCGTTGACCTTGCTGAGAAACGCTAGCCAGCTTGGGAACAGGGCCAGCCGGTTTTCATAGCGAGGGAGTTCAGCCAGTCCGGCGAGCAATTGCGCTGGAGCGTCAGTCATGACGCACATGGGGCGGCCCAGGCCGATCAAGTCGGCGCCGCCACTGTCCAGTGCCTGTTGCATCACTACCTTTTGTCGGAACCCACCGGTGACCATCAGCGGCACTGAAATCTTGCTGCGCATGGCCAGGGCAAAGTCGACAAAATAGGCTTCACGTTGTTGGGTGGATTCAGCCACTTTTTGTGGCTCTTCCGCTTCGACGCCCTCGACACCTAGCAGTTTGGGTTGCTCGTAGGTACCACCGGAGATTTCGATCAGATCGACCCCGGCCTGTTCCAGCCATTCGACCACTTGCAGGCTGTCTTCGAAGTCAAAGCCACCTTTCTGGAAGTCAGCACTGTTGAGTTTGACGGCAACAGGGAAGTCCGCGCCGACGGCTTCACGTACGGCGGCGACGGAATCCAGCAGCACTCGGGCACGATTTTCCAGGGAGCCGCCGTACTCATCGCTGCGCTGGTTGCTCCGTGGGCTGAGAAACTGCGACAGCAGATATCCGTGGGCTGCGTGTATCTGCACCCCGGTAAAGCCAGCGGCTTTGACCGCCGTGGCGCACACGGCGAAGCGTCGGACGATATCGGTGATTTCTGACTTTTCCAGTGCGACCGGCTCACCGAACTGACCGCCGGGCAGGCCCAACTTGATCGGCGAGGGCGCTTTGGGGTGGGGGTTGATCATTTTCATGGTTTGCCGGCCGGCGTGGCTGATCTGCGCCCAGAAGTGGTTGCCGTTGCGCGTGGCAGCGTGTGCCCAGCGACTCAGAGCTGCCTGCATTGCAGCATCGGGTTCGCGGTCGATGAATACATTGCCTGGACGCTCAAGATGATCGCGGTCGATTTGAATGTTGCCCGAGAGCAACATCCCCGCACCCCCATCACTCCACAGCCCATACAGCCGCTCAAGTTCAGCGGTAGGCACGCCATCGGGAGTGGCCAAGCCTTCGGTCATAGCGGCTTTGGCCAAGCGGTTGGAAATGATGGCGCCGCAAGGCAGGGTAAGGGGATCGGCCAGGGATTTGCTCATGGAATGCTCTTTTTTGTTTTTGCAGGTGCTGGAAGTGTATTCGGTTTTTTTACCTGGAAGATACTGTTTGTGCTGGGGGCATTCTGCTTCGCGGCGCGGCCGCCGCTCCTACCGGCAATGATGGAGCCTGCTGGGAGCTCGCTATTACATACAGCGTGGTTATTGAAACTTTATTGCAGCAGATTTCCATATCTGTTGTCTGATACTAATGACTACAAGCGATCCCCGCCAAATGTATCAAAAGGAGCTTCCGATCTGCCCATGATTCAATGGATTCTGGCCAACCAGGCCCTCTTTAATGTCTGCGTTAGTGCCGTCACCGTGATTATTTGGGTGATATACGCTCAGCTGCTGTATTCCGGTTTTCGTCGCCAGCGCACGCCCAGGGTGATCATCAATCGTGGTAAGAAAAAGAATCTGGATGCCCTGTGCATCATCAGCAATATGAGTCAGGAGCCAGTTTACGTGGAGTATATCCTCGTTACCCTGAGAACTTCGAAGGGGTCTGCCACCATGGACGTTACGGATAGTGAACAGTTTCCGTCAGATGGGCGCGAGGATGAAAGTGGGCAAGGGCAAAACGCCTCAGGACTTTCCGTTAACCTTCATGACAATACCCGACAAGGCCCCCTGTTATCTGGTGAGTTTATGCATATCGGCACGTTCAGTGGTGTTGTCATGCGCCTGGCACGGGCGGCAGGCATACCGATGAGGGGCAACCGCCCGGAGGGTGACATACACTTGGAATGTCTGACCATTCAGATTATTGCCCTGTACGGGCCGGACTCGCGGCCGATCAGCGCTAGCCGAAGCTTTAACATCATGAGCGAACACGGCGAGGACATATTGACTCCCCCGTCCTGGCAAACCTATCAAGGTGTCTCATTCCTGCATCGTCGCCGGCTGGGCAAGATCGTTGACGAAATGAACAAAACCAACTTTTCGATCAGCTCGACTATTCGCATGGATCGCGATTAGCCTGAATTGGAAGTCACCCTGTCGAAGCAGTAGTGGGGATAAGACGTTCTATGGCCCGGTAGATTGACGCCTGTTCAGTGAGTTGATCAAACAGATCCCCTACCGATTCACCGTGGATCAGGCCTAGCAGTACGCCAAGCACGGAGCCACGGTGAACGTTATCGCCACCGACTTCCGCATTTAGCTGCAGCGCTTTCAGTGGGTCTTGCTGGTGCTTGCACGCGAAGTACAACACTGCTGGCCATGAATCGCTGATGTAGCAAGCGGTCGACAGTGTCCGACCGACTACTTCCCGCTCCGGGCGACTGCCTTCTACCAGTTTGGTAAGCTCGCGGCGGGGCAACCCTCTAGTGGCCGTTAGCAGCAACTCTTTTACAGATGTACTGTCGTCGCGAAAGAGTAAACCGTCGATCAGGTCAACGTAGGCATCGCATACGTCCGCCAGCGAGGCGTCGGGGTGGGTCAGAGCTAAGTGCTCGCGGCACAGCCGTCGGGTATCAGCCAGTGACGTTCCGTTTAAACGCTCGCCAATCACCAGTGGGGCAATGGTTACCAGACCGCCGACGGAGGGGGTGTCGTGGGTGACCGCAGCGCACTGGTCTGGCGCCGAACCTGCGTTTAGATTGGAGAAGAAGCCACGGTGGTAGGACTCGGCGTAGGTATCCGGGTGGGCCGGTTCGTCCGAGGTCATCAGTTGTATATAAGCTTGCAGAAAGCCATCGCGGTCATAATGCCCGCCAGACTGGTGCATGACGTTCATCAGTGCCAGTGCGCAATGCGCATTTAGAGTGTTATCGCCGGCGCTCATGCCCTGATGGTAATGCACGTTCGAGCGATTCCAGAATGACGCTTTCCCTTTGAGAATAACATCGCCAACAATATCGGCTTTACCTGCGCCGCCGGCGCTTTTGCGACCACCTTGGCTGGTCGAGTGCAGGGACATGATGGACGATGGATGAAATTCGGGGGGCGCCTCGAAGGTCTTTATGCCCTTGGGAAATGCCTTGTCGAGGTCGTGGACGTTATAGAACCAGTGCACTGGCATCGCCAAGGCGTCACCAATAAACAAGTTTTGCAAGGCGGCGGTCGCCCTGGCGATTATGTGTTTTTCCATGATTTTGCCCTCTGGTGTATCTGAAATCAGTTCCCGAGAATACAGGGTCTGGTGAGTAATAGAGGGGGCTTGCGTCTTCGTTTGCTTAACAGGATATGTACGACGCAGCGGAGTGTCGGGGGGTATTCGACTTCCAATAGGATCATTTCGGTAAAAATACCAACGGGACAGTCAAACTGACATGGTGGAGTAGCTCTGCGCTTGTCGCCTAAAAATTAATTTTTGGTCAGCCGTGAAATTCGTTAGATTTTTATTGAACTAATAAAAAAATATGCTGCCAAATCATTCGTGCTGCTTCCTCTCATCTAAATTTTATGATTTAAAATTTCTGCTTAGCCACGAAAAATAAAATCCCTCATGGTTGAGAAAGGCGTACGCAAAAACTAGCGTCTCAGCTGATTTTAAATAAGTTCGTCCCTTCAACGATGTCTATAAAAATAGGCGAAGCATACAAATTAATATATCCCTTTATTATATTTTTGTGCTTTAAAAGTTCACACCTAAAAATCATGTAGTGCTACTTTCTTCGGTTTTTGCCGGTGCGATTTGTTTTTGTGCGCTCGGGAAAAATAATGGGATCTTATGTGCTACTTAAAAAAACCTCAGTGAAAATTAAAAAATGAAAATGAAATTGATCAGTATAGCGATTGCCTCCGCGATTGTGGCCTGGGCGCCGGCTGGCTTCGCTCGCGAAGCAGTTGCGCTTCCTGGCGTGGTCGGTGCGGAAGGTGAGCTAAATGGTGTCGACACGACGGGTGATGCGATCTTGACCGTTGGCGATAATCAGAATATCAACACGTCTGATGATCTTGGTGGCGCGTTTACAACCGCAAGCGGCGGTACCGGCGAAATCTTGTTCTTGGGAAGCTCGACGGTAAACGGGGATACAGGTCAGACGGGTACTCGGTACCGCAACATAAGCGCCGGTGCGGCTGGCGAAACGGTGACGTTTAATGGGGCGCTTTTTGCACAGACCTTATCAGTCAGTGGTACGGGCACTGTGAACCTGTTGGGTGACGTTATCGTGGCACCGAATTTTGTAGGCGATGGCGTTTTAAATCTCGGTGCAGGCAAGAGTCTGATTGGTGCAATCACGACCAATACAGCGAATACCGGTACCCTTATCCTGAATAATGGCAGTCGTGTGACTGGTGCCATTGGTGGTGCAAGCGGTCTGAAGTTCGTCAGAGTGTCGGGTGGTAATGCCTCCATTACCGGCTCGGTGCAAGCGCGAGGGTACGAACTCGGCGCAAATACCTTGATTATTGATGGTGCGTTAACCACTAACGCCAACGGGACTATTGCGAGCACGCTCGCCGGCAACGCTGTATACGGTAATATCCAGCCAACCGGTTCTTCGAATATTGATGCCAGTGGCGTTACTGTTATTCCAACCGTCACGGGTATATTGACGCCCGGAACCACGTTTACGATCGTCAGGGGCCTGTCTGGCACCGTTGGCGCTACTGTGAACGTCCTCAACACCAACCCGCTTTACACCTTCTCCAGTGTGCCAACCACCACCGGTGATGTCCTTATTACTGTTGAAAGCGTGCCTCTGGCGCAGAGTGTCGCCGGCCCCGCTTCGAACCTTTTGGGCGCACCTGGCTCAGCAGGTTCCGACGTTCAGGGCGTCCAGAGTATAATCCTTGCTCTGCCAACGTTAACCGAAGTGTCTAATGCTCTGAAACAACTGAACCCCGGCAGTACCAACCTGGCCGCCCCGTGGGTTGCCGGACAAGCCACAGGGCTCATGGATGACGCCTT
>TARA_R110001592_G_scaffold156209_2_pt1 | contig 32917 bp, 18 predicted proteins | sample TARA_R110001592 | Tara Oceans TARA_R110001592 (sample SAMEA4398387) | marine metagenome | biome: Polar Biome; feature: [SRF] surface water layer (ENVO:00010504); material: water (ENVO:00002006), including particulate matter (ENVO:01000060) such as... | depth 5 m | reverse complement strand
GAGTCACGAAGAGGCTGTAAAATATTGTCCACAAGATGCTGCATATTCTGCAAGTGCGCTTCAGTCGGCTCATTATTTATTGCTAATCTTTTAGCTGTGTTGCTGTGAATTATTTCAGACAACGCAAAGTTTTTACTTAGTTTCATTTATTAAGCTTTAGCCCAGTAAGCGTATTCAAGTATACAAGAAGCTGTATCAGCTCTAGCCTCTAAACCAGCGCCGGAATTAATAGGGAAGAAACAAAACTCTCCTGGGCCTAGTCTAGCGTATTGAACACTTCCAGTTGTTTGTAATATAACAAAGTTACTAGTGTCCATGTTTTTTGCGTAAAAGTAACGCACACCAGACACAGCCTCGTCTACTAACTCTTGATTGTCAGAAGTGGTTATTGTAACTCTAGAAAGGCTAACGCTAGGAGCACCTACAGTTAAGGTGTCCGTTACTGAAAAGTTTAACGAATCAGACACAGCGTTAGTACTTACTAGTGTCAATGTTGGGGTTAATGTTGCCATTGTGTATTTATTTAGTTTTTAGTTGTTTAATTTGAAGTATTACTACTCTTATAGATTTACATGTTTAGTCATGAAGATAACAAAAGCTACCGCTTGTAGTAGTGTTGCCACATGGCATACCACTGCTTTTCACACCTAGGCATGGCTTAGCCTTACTCTTACCTTTTATAAGACCTTTTTCTTTCCCTTCTTTTATAACATCTTTAACCTCATCTCTAGTATCTATACCTAAAGACCAAGCGCTCCAGCCTAAAGCCGTTCCAACTCTTTGCCATGATGCATTTGAAGAGTCTAAAGCCTCTTTAAGGTTATTTGTTTTAGTTAGTAATCTATCTAAAGGTATGTTAAGCGTAGCTTCTATGATTGGCGCTCCAATACTGTATATCGGGTTTTTAGTGTTAAGCTTACTCATAAGTGGTATAGCGTCTTTTTCATACATGTAAGTATTAAGAGCTTTATTTAACTTACTAAGCTTAGAACCTACTTGCGGCGATAAGCTAGCCGCTTGTATTAGTATTTTAGATTTATCCATTCTAGGTCCTTTTTCTTTCTCTTCATAGAACTTCATTATAACATTTTTAACGGTAGATATAACAGCACCTGCAATACCAGAACCTCTTAAAATCGTATCAACCATACTGTTACCTATACGCGCTATTCGCTTGTCGTCGTTTTTTTTCTTTTTAGCTAAATCTTTATCTAGCAACTTGTGTTCGTCTTCATCATCGAAAGCTAAAGCAAATAAAGCATTTTGCATTCCAGAGAATATTAAGTTCTGAACAGCACCGTAGTATATTATCCTACTGATATTTGCCTTGTAATCACCTCTACCGCTAGCTAAATCCAACGTAGACTTTTTGATTATTCTTTGAAATTGCATTGGTGCATTTTGAAATGCAAGTATAAATCTACCAGCACTACTGGTCTGCTGCTGTGAAACTCTATCAGGTCTAGCAGACTGTTGAGTCTCTTCACTTACCTCTCTAAAGTCTATGAAAGCTTGAGATTCTGCATCGCCCTGTGACTTACCTTCTTTTAAGTACTTGTTTACTCTGTTTCTATAATAAGTCGCACCACCCATAGAGATAGCAAAACTATCAGCTGCTTGAGTAGGTGAGAAACCTATTTTAAGTAAGTAAGCCATTGTTGCTTGAGCTTTATTACTTGCCTTAGCAACAGCGTCAGCTACTTCAGATAGTTGTATATCTGTTTTTAAACCAGATCTTCTTCCTTTCAAGAAGTCAGAGTTATATATCATAACAAAGTCTGACCAGAATTGTTTTTGATCTGCAAATGCTTCACTAGCCGCAAAGATATTATTGTCTTTAAAATTAATGTAGTTGACTGTAGATAAAGTTTGTAGCAATGCAGACTTACTATTAAAAAACATTATCGTAGCTACAGAGTTGTTTAAGAAGTTAGTAAATCTAGTTGTAGTTTTATCTTTATGGTTTCTCCCTCTGTTAAGGCCAGTCTCCATACGGTAAAGCATATCCTCTAAAGCATCTATATAGTTAGTGCCGTATGCAGCTTCTAGTTTACTTAAATTGTCTTTAGAGAATATTTCGTTTTTATTCTCCACCCAATCACTTAATACGCTAGCTCTGTGTGTGCCTTCTACTATTTTATTCATATCAGAAGTTATAGTACTAGCAGTCCAGTACTCAGATGGTTTAACCCATTTGTCAGTTCTAGATAGTAAGTTAAAACTCTCTGCATAAACCGCTAGCTCTTTGTCTGTAGTTACTCTAGCTACTAAGTTAGCAGTTTCTTCTATACTAATACCAGGTACTGTGTAGCCGTTTTTATTATAAAGATAAACTCTAATTGCTTGATCGTAAGTGAACATACTACCCGGCATTTTATCTTTTAGCTTAGCCTGAACTTCTGGGAAGTTTTTATTTAACGTTGATACATCTTGAAGTACAGATCTTCTTATAGTATCTAGCTTAGTGTATGCCTCTGAGAACTTATCAGTTAAATTTTCTTTTATAAACTTCAAGTCTGCATCTCCTTGTTTTCCTTTACCAACAATGAAATACATCAATCCTAAGAAGTCTTCTGCTGACGGGGGTATATATAGCTGACGTTTGTTTTTGTTTGCCCCTATGTCCCTAGAAATGGCTCTAGATATAGTTTCTTCAGCTGATATACCAACAGATCTTTCGACCATCTTGTTAAGTTCTAAACTTAACTGTGATTGACCCTCTAAATTAACACCTGATAAAGCTTTTTCAATAGCTAGTTCAACATCTGTCTTTTTAGCAAATTTAATATCTTTACCGTCTATAGTTATTTTAGTTTGAGTTCCTAGTGTAAGACCTTTATTGTAAGTCCTAGTCTTTACTATAGTAACTTCTTTACCTTTATATTCTTTCAGTATACTTTCATCAGCTCTAGTTATTTTACCTACTACTGTTTCTCTGTGCTTAACACCGGTTTCATCTGCTTTAATTTTTTGAGCTTCTGTAGTGTTTTCGTTCTGCTCTTGCGTAAAAGTGTAATCTGTGTAGATTTCAAACTTCTTTAAATCTTTTAATATTATTGAGTCGAAATCGAACATAGGTTTAGCACCAAGCGCTTCTGGGGTAGGTATTTTAACAGCTTTTTCAACGTCTGGAGCATTATTATAATCAAACTCTTTAGTTATACCAGAATCAATTTTACCGCGATTCATAGTCATAGACTCTTTAACAGTTAACTGCCCAGGCTTACCTTCAGATCTAGAAGGTATTTTTTCATAAGTATAGTTTGTTATAAGTCCGTTACTAGCGTTTTCACCAAATTGCTTTTGAACTAACACTTTATCTCCGGTTTTAATGTCGACATCAAAAACATTTAACACTCCGTCTATTCTCTTGTTATCGGTAGCTATTATAGTCTTACTAGGCTTATCCATTCTATTCCACCACTCGTTAGAGTTGCCGTCTCTAAAGCTGTTTAGCTTACCGTTTATAAATGATACTTTGAAGCCGTTACCACCGTTGTTGTAGGCTTTCCAATGTGTGAACGAAGATGCTAAATCGTCAAATTGTTCTTCTTGCTGCTCTACAATTTCACCGAACTCTTCAGCCATTTCTTGCGCTATAGACTGAGGTACGACCCTAGCGATTACACACCAAGGGTTAGACTCTTTACCCCAGTGAGTATCACATATCTTTCTAATAGCTTTTTGACCAGCCTTAGTAGCTTCTACGTCGTACACAGTAACTCCACTAACAGCTCCTTCAACTATTTTCTTATTAGATAATTCTTTTACTTTATCAGGGTCTGTCTTTTCATCTTTAACTTTAACAGTTTCTGCGTACCTTTCTATTAGTTCATTAGGGTTACCAACAGAAAACGGATCTATTTTATTTTTACTAGCAAGCATCTCTGCTTGTATTATTTTATAGCCGTCTTCAGGTAGTATGACATAACCATTTACCACGTAGTGGAAAGATAACTTTTCAAACTTAACTTTTTTATTTTTAGGTATTAAATCACTATCTACAAACTTAAAAACCTCATCAACTAAAGATTCAGCTCTTGACGACACTTCAGGTCTTTTATTTTTTAGTCGACGTATATACTCGTCTCTTCTCTTTTTCGAATACCTTATAGATAGGTAAGCGTCAGTATCAAAACCGTCTACAGCGTCGTTTACGTCTTGAGTTTCAGATAACTTAGCTTGTTCAGCTTCTAACGATTCTTCTTTTATTATGTCTTTAACTACAGGTCTATCAGTGATTTTATTTATAGCGGATAGTATAGTAGTGTTTCTAGAGTCTTTAAGTATATGTTCAGCTATGTCAACTGCTAGTTGTTTTAGATCTGTATCGTACAGCTTGTATTTAGATGCGTTAATCAGCTTGTTATTTATTTTCAAGCTATTACGCTTAGAAGCATCAGTAATTAAATCAGAAGCCATAGAAGCAGCAAACTGAGGTACAGACTTTTTAGCAAATTTAACATCTAAGCCACGATCTATGCGTCTAGCTATTTCTTTGATTTTAGCTTGAGCAACTACAGGCTTACCAGCTTCTGCTCGTTTCTGTGCGAACTCAGGGCTTTGTAGCACCTGCATTGTAGCATCGAATGCTAATTGATTAGATATACGCTCAGCTAATGTATCTTTTCTAGTACCTTTTAAACCAGACCTTGTTTGAACATATTCTTTTCTTACAGCTTCTAACGTTTTACCAGTCTGTTTAGCTATTTCTTGTTGAGTCTCTAAACCTAAAGAATCCCATTGTTTTACTTTCTTAGCACTCTCAACATATCTAGGTAAGTCATAGAATTTAACAAAGTCTGAAACACTAGGGTCTAGAACTTTGTATAAGCTTGGCCCTTGAGCTGGGTTGTCTATATGTGATAGCCAGCCATTGTCTATAGCATCTTGAATATCTTTTTTAGTTTGCAGCCTTCTAACAAACTTAGTCATTATTTTATCTTCAGGCTTTACTTGTCTTTCAATAGCCACAAGAGAGCTTATGTCGATGTGTCTAAGTATTGTTCTTTTGTTTTTAATTAAGAAGTCTACATAACCCTGTCCACCACCAATAGCATCTTGCACTACCTTCTTTATTGCTACTTCGTAATCTCTTTGTAGCTCTGTTTCTACTTTAGAAAGATCAAGGTCTATATATTTAGGTGAGGCTAGTATGTTAAGTGTAACACCTTCAATAACTTGCTTCATCTTAGCATCAATACCTTTATTGTCACCAAACATTAGCTCTCGCCTAAACTTAGAGTATTCAACATCAGCTTCCATACCTTGTTCAGCAAGCCTTTTCTCTCTTTGCTTTTTACGCAGTTGAGCTTGAAGTGATAGATCTTCTTCTTCTAATATTTCGTAATCATCTCTAGTCTCAACTATTTCTTTAAACGTATCAGCTGTTTCATCTACAGAGAAGGTATCAGTAGTCGCGGTCTTGCTTTTTAATACATCACCGATTTTATTCATCAACTGACTGTTAATCCAACCAGAGAATCCATACTTACCTACTACTTCAGAACCTAACTTGTTCTTAACCTCAGCCCAAGTAAGCTTAGGTATGTCAGATTCTTTTACTCCCTGATCTACTAGCGCTTTGAATATTGGATTTGGATTACCGTTTCTAAACTCTTTTTTCCAAGGATTAAAACGACGCATGTGCTCCATTAACCTCATCAAAGTTTCGTCTATAAAATCTTCTTTAGAGAAGTTAGGTAGTTTATCTAGCATAAAAGCCTTGTTAGCTATCATACCTTGTAAGTCTTGATAACTTTGAACTATGGCATCATCTGCACCTTCTTTCTGCCAGTCTTCTAGGTTGTACATATCAGGTAAAGCATCTATTTTTTCTTGAACTTTAGAAGCTTTCTTTACTATGTTTTCAGTTTGAAACAAGTATTGATTTACTATTTGTTCACCTTTGATTTTTAAAGCCTCTACAGCTTTAGAGCCAGATAATTTATCAATGTCAGCTTTTGTTATAGTACCTTTACTTATTTTTTTAGCGATACCATATACTAGCTCAAACGTATCATCTACACCTGCTAACTCAAAGTCAATACCATAGTTGTCTTTCATAGCTTTGTTAGTACCAAAGCCAAATATAGAAAGTAAACCTCTATTTTTTTCAGATTTCAAGTTAACTCTGTTAGCCGCAACTTCTTCAAAAAACACAGCCATAACCTCGTCCGCTATAAGTTGATCGTTCTTACGTTCTGTTATACGCTCTAACCTGTTAAATAATCCAACATCGTTAACTTTAGCCCAGTCTAATATAGTCTTAGCCATACCGTTAAATATAGCTGGGTTATTCTTAAAGGCTCTAGCTCCAAGCTCGTGACCAAGCTCATGAGTTCTAATTTCAAGCCTATCGTCTTTAGCCATGTTTTCTACAATAGCTATAGACTTACCGTCTACGTTGAATCCGTAACTGCCTTCTTTGTATGCTTTCTTAGACTCTTCTAGGTTTGATATTTCTTTAACATCTTTATTAGTTAATGTTTCTTTTGATTTTAAAGCATCTATCTTAGGTTGAATAACTTCGTTCACCCAATTATCAAACTCCTCCTCAGTCTTAGCGTATGTTATAGTTTCGTTTAAGTCTACGTCTTTGTCTAGTTTAGCTTTCTTAACAGCAGTCTCTTCTTGTAGTATTTTTTCAGTATTATACAGTACTCTTGTAACTTCTTGTATCTCTAAATCAGTAGGATCTGTCTTACCGTCTTTAGCTAATTTAGCTTTAGCTTCTCTAACAAAAACATCTAATGATGCTTTGTTTTTAGAGTCTTGAGACCATAGTGCAAATTCAGATCCTTTTTCAGATATTAATTCATTTTGATAATTCTTAACAGCTTCGTACTGTAAGTGCAAGTCCTTGAGTAGCTCTTGCTTCCTAGAGTCTGGTGTAAGATTGTCGTTAAGTATGCTTTGAGCTTGGTTTTTTAACCTAGCTTTATATCCAGTAGCTTTAACATAGGCATCAACAGCTGTAGCAGTCAAACCTCTCGATCCAATACCTATTATAGAGTCTACGTTTTCTTTTATCTTAGTCTCTATTTTCTGCTCAAGTTCTTTTATCTGACTGTCTAAGTTACCACCTATTTTTGGTTGAAACTTTAATGCATTTTCTCTAATAGCGTAAAGATCATCTAACTTTTTTCTATCAGCTTGTATATCTTTTATTTTTTGAGGGTCAGACATCTGCGTAAACACAGCAGCTTTTAAAGTAGGTACACTACTAAGCACACCATCCATAAGCAAACCAGAGAAAGCCGCCTCATCAACACCTTCCCAAATATCTTTCTTGCCAGTTAAAAAGTTCTGCCAAAGCTGAGTAGTACCTTCAGACATAGCACCTAGTGTTGCGTCTTGAGGTAAACCAAAAGCAAGCTCAGACATAACTTCTTTTAAGTTTTTATCTATAAGCTCATCTTTACCAGACTTAAACATTTCTTTTATACCACGAACTCTCATACCAGTAGTAGCTCTATCGAGTAACACTTCGGGTGCAGCAAACATCATACTAAAAGCCCACTTATTAAACCTAGAGTTCTCTTCAAAGTTTCTAGGGTCTTTATAGTTAAACCCAAGCAGTTCTGAAGAAGCTTTAGTCTTCATCTGCTCGTAAGTCATCTCCTTGTAGTTCTCACCAAAAGAACTTGTAAGTAGTGCTGACCAACCACCAGGAGTAGCTAACGATGCTAATATAGGTAGTTGACTGTTACCCATAGATACAGTCCACTTAGTAAAATTAGAAACACTGTCAAATGCTTTATCAAAAGAAACGTCGTCTCCGTAACCGCTACGTATTATCTGGGACTGATTAAGCACATCAACTAACTCTTGAGTTCTAACCTCTTCTCTGGTTCTTGTAGGGTCTTTTTCATCTGGCAAGTCACCATCAGCACCTACTAAAGCAGAAGTACCGTAGGCCGCTTTCGCTGCGAAGTCTCTAAAGTTTAAAAGTAAGCTAGCACCTTGCTTGTCCCAGTCGTTATAATTCTTCTGTAGCATGTTTAACTGAGCGCGTTGATCATCTACACTCATAGTAAAGCCATTTAGCTCTTCTACAGAATTGTTGTAGTTATCGTAGTTAGCTTCGTAACCTTTAAATAACTCATCGTATCTTACCTTATCTTCCTCTGTGTATACTTTTTTATTTATTATATTCTGAAGCTCAGTTTGAGAGTTCTCTACTTTCACTCTAGCATCTACAGTGTTCAGCATAGCTAAGCTTAAGTCTTCTCTGTATTCCTTTGCACCGACTGTTATGTAAGGCTTTAAGTTGTTCATATTCAACTTCTCACCTTCTTTCACAAAACGCAAGAAGTCTTCTTGTAACACTTTTGGTACCTCACCGCCTTCTAAAGTCTCTAGGTATTGTTTACCTTTCTCTTCGCGTTTGGCTTTTTCAGCATTGTTTTTTAATATCTGTAAAGCTCTTTCTTTTATAGACTCCTCATCACCTTGAGTTATATTTCCCTCTGTCTTTAACTCGACAGCGGCTTGCTTTAGTATATCCTCGTAAGGCTGAGTAATTACATCTTTATACTCAGGTAGACCTGGCACTCTATCTCTTACTGGTATATAACCCGTGAAGTCTTTCGATGTTTGAGTGTCAAATATACTAATATCTGGAAACTCATCGTTTATGCCTTCTAACTCTTCAGGCGTTACGCCAGTAGCTTCTGCAAAGCCCAAGTAAAGAGATCTTCTTCTTGACTTAGCTTCAGTAAGCTTATCTTTTTTAGCGGTTGCATTTACCTCTATAAAGTTAGTTAAATCTTGTAGTTGATCTTGATAGTATCCTTTTACATCATAGTCCTTGCCTTTAGAAGCTATAACTTTAGGTAGCGCTTGGCTTATCGCTGTCTCTAGTAACAGTTTTTCTCCGTTTGGAGCAGTAACCTCTACGTAGTTTGCTAAACCAAGTCTTTGTTCTTTTCTATGATCGCTCTTGTTAGCTTCATCAAATGGAAAAAATCTACCGCTTTGCTTGAATTCAAACTCAGGGTAGCGCACTTGAAGTTGGCTTACAGCCTCTTCTTCTTGTAAATCAAAAAAGTTAGGTTTAATCCAGTCTGTTCTATTATTTACGGGAGCTACAGGTGGCTCCGAAGAACCATTTTCCGATTTGGACACCATATCTGGTACCGTCGTTGTGCCCGTTTGCGCAGTACCGTTTTGCTTTCCCTCTTCTACTTTCGTAACTTCTGGGTTTTGAGTAAGGTAATCATCTATAGTTAAACCTTTTTCTGCTGCTCTTTGCTTTACATCATCTTCAGTAAAGAAAGTGTCTCCAAACTTATATTCTGGCATGTGCGTATATTTTATATGATAATTATAGTGTTACCTGTGTTATGGTAATTTTTTATTAGGTACGTTCGTGTTGTCAGCTCCAGGGAAAGGTCCTGATGTGTAAGTGCTTCTTGTACTTTGATCTAATTGTTTTATATACTCTTGTGGTAATCCAACTCTATTTACTAGATCGTCATAGCTTACAGCTTGAACTTCACCTTTAGGGTTTTTCTCTGTTCTAGAACCAGGTTTTAATAAAGGTTGACCTGCGTCATTATAAACCTCATAATTACCTTCAGGGTTTTTTACAGCGTAACCCTGTCCTTTACCTAGGTATATATTACCTCTTTGGTTGAAACTTCTCACAAAAGTGTCAAACTTTATTTTTTGAGAAGACGTATACTTCTCTCCACCACCACCGTTGCTTTTACTTTTTGTTTGGTTTGCAAGCTCAGCCTCTTCTCTAATACTGTTAAACTGAGACATCTGAGTTTGAGTTCTATAAGTTACCCAATATTCAGACATATCTTCTTTTCTAGCTTTTTGCTTTACTAAGTCATAAAAACCTTCGTTATCTCTATTGGACTCTAAAGTTTCAAGCTCATTAAACTCGCTAGGGTACTTAGACTCCATTAACTCTTCAAACCCGTCGCTTTCTATCAAGAAGTCTGCAAACTCGTTACTTCTACTAGAAGGGTGATCCCATATCGCTGAAGGATTAGTGTAATAGTTATTAGTCACAGCGTCTCTTACTTGAGCTTCAGCGACATCAGGTGTCACGGTTAAGTCTTTAGCTAAAGCATTACTACTTTTAAGAAGCTTAGTGTCGTTAGTTAAAAAGCTTGAGTCAACAGTTTTTAATTCACTCCAGTTTAAAACATTCATTTGATCACCAGATTTACCATATGGGTCTTGAATAAACATCTCTCCAGTTGCAAAGTCAACGCTGAGAGCCGCTTCGTTTCTAGCCTCACCTGTGGCGATCCTATCCCAAGTCATATGCTGTTGGTGATCGTAAGCACTAGACCTTGATTTATCTCCTGCAATAGCCTCTTCCTGCCTCTTCATCATATGATTCACGCTGCGCACGTATGTAGAAGTAGCTTTATTTATCATGTTCAACTGCTTGTTCAGCTCCGCTTTCTTTTCTTTACCTAAGAAAGGTTTAGCAAGTTTTGTAGCTACATCATCATATTGATTTTTAAAATTAATCAAGTTATCTATCTCTGACTCGTTAAAGCTAGCAGTGTCTGCATTTTTAGCTACGTTCTCGGATAACAGTTTGTCTTTTTTCTCTTTAGATAAATCTGCAACAGTACTTAACGCTTTTGATAAAATACCAACGGTTCCAGCTGTTACAGCTTGACCCATGGCACTACTACTAGCGTACGCTCCAACTACTTTATCTACTAAATCTTTATTGTATTGCATGTTGTTTTTTTTATAGTACTATTGAGGGAGCAAAGATACTGGTGGTAACGATGGTTTTGGCATTGGAGTAAATCCGCTAGAACCCCCAGATCCTGGTGAAAACGTCGTTGTTGGCATTGGAGTAAGTCCGCCTGGAGGTTTGTTCATTGCAGCAGTACCTGCTCCAGCATAAAGACTACCAACAGCTCCTATTGCATCACCAGCTAGTCCCATCCACATCTGAGTGTTAGCTGCTCTAGCTTGATCAGCTGCAGTCTTTCTACCCGCTGCCATGCCTAATAATTCTTGCTGTTTAGTTATGTTTCTATTAAAAGCTTGATCAGCGCCTGCAAATCTCATTTGCTGTGCTTGACCCTCTCCTCCTAGCACTAAACCTTGTAATCTTTCTTCTCCACCTAAAATCATTTGCTGTTGTGCTGCAGCTCCAGCTCTTTCTGCCGTCTGTATATTAGCGGCTCCAGTAGCTCTAGCCATTTCATTTCTATTTACTTGACCAGCAATGTTTGCTTGAGTGCTTGCAGCTTGTTGAGCGGCTTGTCTACCCATTGTAGACGTTAAAGCCCCAAAACCTGAACCACCAACACCACCGCCTAAAGCAGCTAATGTATCCGCTTGGCTCTGAGCAAACTGAGCACCACCTAATTCAGCGCCTGTAGTATCTACTCTTAGTTCTTCAAAGGTATTATCCATACCTTCGTAAACGTTCTTAGCATCGGCGTATACATTCTGAGCACCTTCGTACACATTCTTATAGCCTTTGTAAGTGTTTTTACCTACGTTAAGGTTTTTATAACTTTTCATCTGATCTTGAAAATCTGCGGTAGCATCTACCTGCTCTTGCCTTCGTCTGCCGCCAAACATCTTAAACGGTGATTGTTTTCCTATTGCCATTTTATTTCTATGTTAGTAATTTAATAATCACAGTGCTAGCCTTCTATTTACTACTCTCACTGAACCCAAGAGTTATTCTAAACAACTCTGCTTTATCTGTTGATGTGTTTTTCATTTTAACTTCAGCAAAGTGACCTAACAAAGAGCTCACACTAACTTCTTCATCTTTACTTGTAAAAATAAAGTCGTTTGCTAAAGGTAATAAATTTCCTTCTGTTAACTCAACTGTTATTGAATTATTAGACATGCTTAATATTTTACCTAACTTTTTTATGTTAGATTCATCTAGTTGTGTTTTAAACCCTCCAACAGTTTGCATAGAGCAATAGTACACAAAGTCGTTAATACTTGCTTGGCCTTCTGCGCTATTGTTAAATGTAAGTCTAGCTATATCCATTTCTTGTTAAGTATTAGGGTATTGAGTTATCATTATGTTTTTAAAAGCACCAGTGTCACCTACGTTGATTCTGTATATTGTTTTTACTCTAGTTACTGGGTGCCCAGCAGAGCTGTTAAACTGGTTAAAAGCTTTAAGCTCTAACTTAAAGTACCTGTCGAAAGCATCGCCCCAAGGATTGTTGCTGGTTTGTATTATCTGCGGGTTAGCGTTGTAAGTAGTGTTAGATATTACTGAAAAGGTACTATGTGATGGGTTGTTAGTAGAATACTCTTGTCTTATAAATTCTATAGTTAAATTGTTAGAGTAGTGTGTGTCAATACCTAAAACCATTTCTGAGTTAGTAGCTTTAACCGTATCAGCCGTAAGGCTGTAGTTTAGCATAAGACCATTCCAGCTCTGTACTCCTATAAGATTGACTATAGTTAAGCCGCTTGACGGGTTTACGAATAGTACTTCGCTAGTTAATGAAGACGGAGCTGTGTAATTATACGCACCAAGGCTTAAGTACAGGTAAGGGTCAAAACTACCTGTAGAAATCATAAAGCCTGTAATATCGATTGTAGGTGAGGCCGCAAAAGGAGCTTGTTTTATAATGAGCTTACTAGAATACGGTTTGTTCCAAACAGCAATAGAACCACCTGGTTCTGTAGAAGACTCTTGCACTACGTAGTCTAAGTTAGGGTTAGAAGCTTCATCTCCAGGCCAACAGACTAAAGTAAAGTACTTATATCTTGTATAACCGTCTTCTGTTAGCTGAGCGTTGTTAGGGCTTAAATTGACTTTTAATTGATTTGAGTTGTTGTCAATGCTATTGCTGCCAATTAAACTAATTGAGTTCACGCCACTGCTAGTAACACCAGTTGATCCATCGCTATTAGCTGTAAAATATTGTTTTGGCTGTTGTTGAAGCCACCCAGAAGATGTAGAGTCATTAGCTTCATTTACAAGGACTATACTTTCTAGTCTAACTGTAACTTGGCTTAGAGTTGCAAACATGTCAATTATATAGTCATCGTTTAAAGGAGTTTGATCACCTGTGTCTATGCTAAGCAATTTTACTTGGTCTCCTAACTCTCCAAAGTTAGCCATAAGCTTCGGTAGTTGAGTTATAGTGAAAGAAGCCGCAGGTTGCTGATTTACATAGTTTTGACCAGTATTGTGTGGGTGATGTATTTCTATGTTTACGCTTCGATGGCTTGTAAAACTGTCGTTATCTTCTAAACTAATATTCGTAAACCAATTATAAGTATAAGCATTGTTTTCATAAAATTTATGCACTTGACCCATATCAACCCAGTCGTTAAACGAGTCGTACACAGAGGTGATCGGTTGGTCGAAAGTTGCAAATATTTCATTGCCCTCATTGCTTGTATAGCTTCTAGCTAGTATGGGTTCAGAAATTAATTCATCACCGTTGAACTGCATTTGAACATAAACATTGGCAGAATCAAGCTCTCCAGGTAGTGTAATAGCACTCTGATTAGGAACAGTTAATTGTACGGGTTGCGTAAATCCCATTGTAGGTGAAACGTCAACCGTGTTACCCTCTATGTCTTGCCCTTGAAGAATACCAATGCTATTTGAAATCCAATAGGTCAAGCTATCAATGTTAGGATCGTAAGCTCTATCCTGGTTTATTCGCAAAGTCTTTATAAGACTATTATTATAAGGATGTTGAACATGTAGGTCAGTTGATCTATAAGACACCCCAGGTACGCTACTACCAGCTATGTTGACTTTAAACACAGCGGTGCTGTCTTGGTAGTCAATTTCTTGTATACTAGCATAGCCAGAACTTTCAATACCTAGACCATCACTACTCTCATTGATTGCTGAAAACGATTCAGCAAAAACAAGACCTGACTCTATATTTGCGTTTACCGTTATCAAAGCTCCATTACGGCTAATGTTTAAAGGTGCGTCACTAGAATTAAAGTCAATTAAGTGCTCTTCGCCTGAATCAAGATCAATATAAGAGACTGGTGTTATTTCCAGGAAGCTATTATCGCTTTGAGTTATTACGAAGCTTTTTACGGGACTTCCACCTACTATAGCTCTTAACTGTATAACCGCACTTCTATCCGCACCAGTATTCTGAGCAATAAGGCAACTTAAAGTTGATAAAACAATACCATTAGAAAGTGTGTTTTCTTCTGTATAAACAAAAGTATTTATCCAACTGGCTAAAGTAGAACCATCGTAAGGGTAGTTGTAAGCTACAGCCTCAGCAAATCTAACACCTTCTTCTTGTAAACGAAATAAAGGTCTCTGAGCTTTAGTAGGATCATTTACGTTGCTACCAGGAAATTGAAACTCGTTTTGTATTAAGCCGCTATTGTTTAATACGGTTATACCGTATGTGAACTCAGAAGTATTTATTATTAATTGAATATCGTTTTCAAATGAGTTAATTGAAGGTGTAAAGTACACTTTTACAGTCTGCTTTGTTGGCGTGAAAGACTTCTGTATACTTACGTTAGATCCATTGTCGCTAATATCAACGGTAGCATCTGAAGTAAAATACCCACCAACGTTTTTAGGTGTTACACTTAATACTGTTAAAAGTATAGGCTGACCAGGCTCAGAGTAAAAATCATCACTTACAGCAAGGAATCCACCCGAAACTTCTTGAAATGGATTTAATAAAAAATTAGACTCTTGGCTTATGTTAAAGTCTGGGCTCATAAGCCAGCACGAAAACGTTACTCTTGCTGTTCCTACAGTTGGGTCTGAAACTTCTATATTACTTAAAGCTATATCAATATTTTGAGTAATGTTTTGAGTTACCCAAACTAATTCACAAAGAACAGTGTTGAAAGGGCTACTCGCATCTGCAGTATTTGAAAAATTAATAGCGCTTATATAACTAAGTTGATCATCTCTGTATTTAAACATAGAGGCTGATATATTATAACCGGGCTTAGGAGATATAGTAAAAGAACTAGAACCACTAATATTACTTACGTTCTCTAATAGCAAACCGTCAGAATCCCATTTTGCTTCAACCTTAGACACTGCAACTTTAACATTAAAAGATGCCTGAGGTGCAGAACCACTAACCATAGAAGCGTTAGCATTTAAAACACCTAAACCTTGCGTACTTATTTTAGAAACATCTAATGCCATTTTTATTTTTTACCTTTAATATTGTTATACCACTTACCTTCTTTCTCTATAAACTCTTCTACAACACCTTCTTGTTGATCTGTTTTTATAACCTCAACAGACCACCCTGATTTAGCTTTTATATTATCGTATCTACCATCAGTTGTGTTTTTAACTATTTCAGCTTGAGAGCCTTCGTAGTTTATAACAGAGAAAGACTTAGCAGTAGTTGACTCCATGTTTACTAAACTAGTTACACTAGAGTTGTATTGTATACCGTAAAAGTTGTTCCTTAACGATTCGTCGCTGTGATGTAAGTACATTTCTCCATTTTTAAAAGTGTAATACTTATTATTTAAACTCAAACCACTTTCTTGTATAAAAGATTTAAAGCTAGTCCAACCCTTCGTGGACTCGTCGTAGCTAATAGTGTAAACGTTTTTAGTGGAACCAGGAGATACTACATCATGTATAGTTACATTATACTCTGACTTTTTGTCATCAAGACTACCAACAATTGATCTAGCGTTCTCTAGGTGGTCATTAAACCAACCATTCATACCTTTCTCAGATATATTAGTTATACCGTCTCTAGACAACCTTAAAACAGCTCCTCTAGCCTTATCTACAAAGTAGACTCTATACTCATCTACGCATATAGACTCTGGGTGCTGACAACCAAAGTCACCTACAAAAGGAAGTGACTGGCCTAGAACCCTGTTAGACGCTATTTGCAAAGCACTACCATCAGCATTAAACAAAGCATCCTTTCCAGAGCTTAATATTTTTAAAACTTTATCTTCACAGAAAGCTAGAATGTCATTGTTTCTGCTTATTAAACTATTTATTTGCCCGTGGCTAGAGTTCAATACTTTAGTTATAGAGTCAGCAAGTATAAACTCGTTTGTTCTATCTACGTTAGATGAGTCGTTGAACAGTTGAGAGTATATTATGTTACTACGTTTTACATCCTGACCGTAGTCAGGGTAATAATCACTAGCATTGAAGCCGCTTTGTTTAGTTTCTTGAGTGTACGGAAATAAAGTATTAGCATTAAACACGTCTCCTACAACGTCAGACTCTACTCCGTTAAACCATTGAAAGCAATTAAACCAAGGTAAGCCTATTTTATTGAAAACAACAGTACTTGTTTTAGATGTAGGGTGTGTGTAAGGTACTATCGATATTAAGTTACTGTGAGTCCATATCATCGTAGCGGTAACAAAAGATCCGTCTTTTTTTACAAACCTAAGTACAGCGTGGTTAGAGCCAAGCGACGCTTGGAAATTACCTAAATTATTGTTTGTAGCTATAACGCAACTGTTATGCACGCTTTCTTGAGCTTGCAGAATGTTGTTAGTAGGAAAAGAAAATGCACCATTAACCACCTGAACCCTAACGTCTGTATTTGTTAAATTCCATTCATTAGCAAAGGCAGAGCTAATAGATTCTCCAGTTACACTGTCGTACATAGAGTCTATTTCTATCTTATCACCGGGTGTTATGTACTGGTGAACCGTGTCGTTGTCTAGTTTTATAGGATATGCTTTTGATGTTTCCCAAAAAAGTCCTTTACTAGAAGTCGATCTAGGCTCAACCTCAAATACAGCACCTAGAGAAGAATTACTAGATGCTGCTAAATGAGCTATCAAGTCCTCATTATCGCCAACATCAACTAAGTGTGGTGTTATAGCTAATCTTTCTATTTTTACAAAAAACTTACCTGAACCCTCAGACGCTGTTATTTCAAGAGGTGTGGTTGCACCGTCAATGCTAACGCTATTAGGTATTCCTTCTTTAACGTCTAAAACTCTGTATCTAGCTAGATCACTACTCACGGCCTTGTTAGTACCGTGCATTTTTTTAGCTATCAAATAATCATCTACGTTAATTTTATTGTAGTCATTAGAGTTAAAAGCTAACCAAAAATAAGTTGCATCATCATCGTTTGGATACGCTTTATGTAACACTAAATTATAAGCTATTTGAGAAGATTCTTTTATATAATACTTGTAATGAGTAGCCCAACCTGGTGCTTTAGATTTTATACTAGCTGTTATTATATTTCTTTTATCACTAAAACCTTTTGTTATTTCAAAGTTAGAATCCTCACTTATCATTACTGTACTTTCTCTACCGTAGTAGTCTAAGTAAGTCACGCCGACTTCGTAAGGTCTATTAGATCTAACAGATTTCGTGGGTTTGTACACTTCAAGACCGTTAGTTAATAAAGGGGCTTGAATGTTCATAGACGTTGCAGTGGAGTCTATAAGAAACCTTACGTGAGCGTCTTGGTTAGGGTTAGGGTTTGTAATTGCGTTTAGCACCTGAATACCGTTGTTGTCGTAAAAATGCTGTGCGGCCATCTGCTCCGTATACAGGCTGTTATAACTAAAACTAGTTTGGTAAACGTAAAACGCACCTATATAATACCCAGCATTTACTTCGGCTTGAGTGAAGGTTATTTTTCTTTTTAAATGATGATTAGGTATTGCACTTGTCTCATCATGAATACTAAGCCTATGTCTTTCTAAAGGTTCAGATCCTTTGCTTATTCTGAAATCAGGACCGGTATAAGATGTTGTTTGGTTTATACTAGAAGCAGCATATGAACCGTATTTACTAGAGTCTATAGTGGATTGATCTTGGCTTAGCAGGTCTAAAGCATTTTTTATTATACCTTGAGACACACCAGCACTAGTTACTTTGTGCAGCTCTATCCTTGAAGGTCTACTTCTAAAAAGCTGAACGCTCTCTGCGGCTGTGAAGTAAGGCGCTGTAAAAACTGTTGGTTGTGATGGCCAAAATAATCCGTCTGTTACACCTAAAGATGGTCCATAAAAATACCTTGCATCGGCTTTAGTACTAACCTCTATAGTATGCTCACCAGCAATAGCCACTTTATATAAAAAAGGCTTAATGCCTGAGGCAAACTCTGATTCAGACGTAGAGAAATCTTGGTAATTACCTGAATTACCAGAGTTGTTACTTGTTTCTGCAAAATCTTGAAGACCTGGCATTAGATTAGAATTGTTAGAGCTTTCGTCCTTAGGTATTATAGGTATTAAAACTTTTGCATAACTAGGGCCGTTTCCAGGATAACCTGCGTTAAACTGTTCGTCTATGTCTTCTGCGCAGTTAATTGTTTGACCAGAAGAATGTGTAGTTGTATAGGTAGCACCTAAAATACTAGGGCTGGCTTCAGCGTTTGATTTAAAGTAGTTATGCATGTAATCCCTTGAAGATTCGTCTTCATCAAAAAATGGTGTGCAATTCGTACTTAAATCATTAGACGATAACCCAGTACCTATTTCTTCACCTACATTACTTAAGTTTTGAAAGTCTGAAACCATAGAGAAGTTTATCTCAGAACCATTGCTATCTAACATGTTGTAACCTTCAGTATAGTTACCATACATCAACCTAGATGCTATAACTTCTTGAGCTTTTGCTTTTACAGGTACAGCGTCGAAAATTCTAGAAAGTTGAAGAGATGGCATTGTAGCTCCTCTTAACTCAGACTTTATATCAACCTTTCCTTTGTGTTTACCGTGCGTGCTAGTATTCCACTCTGTAGAATCTTTCTCTATAGTTTTTACAATATAACAATTAGTAGTAAGATGGTCTTTTAATATTATATCCACTGACTTTACATCCTCTTGAATGTCGCTAGGCACGAAATCTACAACTTCTAAAGACCTAAGCGAGTTCTCCATAGAAGCATTAAAACCTATATCAGCGTTAAAAGAATATGCCGATGGTACAAATGCAACTTGAGAGTAAGGGCTTATAGCGGAATACTCATTATTGTCGTACTTATATCTCATAGCAAACGATATAAAGTTTTTCTCATAAAGAGGTTTTGGCGCTTCTAAACTACCCACCCAAGACTCTGGGTTGTAACCTTGTAGTTCGTAAGCATCTTCAGCTGAGACTACGTTTACCTTAAATTCGTTAAATTGAGCGTTGTTTGGTAACGCTTTTTTAATTCTTACAGTAACTTTTCTAGAATTAGAAACACCCGTCAGCTCTATGTTGTCACCTTCTTTCCAGTTTACCCTGCTCACAGTTGAATATATAGTAACTTCGGTATTAGAGCCTATAACAGTGTCGTCTTGTTTTAAAAAAGATAAAGGTTCTGTGTTTTCACTACCGTTTACAAGGCTAACTGTTTGGTTGACATAGTGAACCTCTGGAGTCACAGGAGAGCTACCATCAAACACCACTATTTGACCAGGCACAGGAGATATAGTTATATAACCTGTTGAAAGTCTAGACTTACCGTTAAGTATAAGGGTTGGTGGTGATGTTGGTTTTGCTTTTATAACAGTTATGTGTTTTTGCTCTGCGTAGTATTTTTTAGGATTAGAAGTGTTTAATTCTGTTATATACGTATGTGTAAACACGTTTCTTGTTGATTCTTTAAACACTTTTGTGTTTATTTTCTTAGGCTCGTTTCTGCCATCTGTAAAGTAGATAAAATCTTCTAATATATTTATAGCTGTTATACTAGTATTAACTGGCGTGTTGCTAAATTTATTACCATCTGTATTTAGCTCAGACTCATTGCTACCTGCTGAGAAGTTTAGAAGCCTATCAGATGTAAACTCTAATACGGTGTTTTCTTCTATTGCTGCATTGTTATACAATAAACCACTAACCGACTGCCCAGCTATTAGTGGGCTTACTTTTGTTATGAAAACTCTACCAAAGCCAGTAGTGTTGTCAAAGTAAGCGTTAGTTACCCTTATGTCTTGACCAGCCCATAAATCTATATTGTCCTTATTTATACAAGAAACTTTCATTCCAACTCTAACGCCTTGTATCTCTTTATCACCATACTCGTTTGTTATAAATGGTAAGCCCGTTATACCTGCAGGTTGATTATCACCTAAAACACTAGCCATTGGTAGTTTACCATTAGGGAGTCTAACTGGCGCTACTCTTACTTTGTATACGTCCGTTAAAACAATGTCACTTATAGCAGTGTCTGTAGATTCTTTAGGTTTATGAGATACGATAGCATCACTAACTATACCTAAGTCTCTATTAAAAGAAACACCTTGTGAGTTTGTAAAGTTTTGAGTTTTTAAGTCCGATGCTTTGTGTATAAAGTTGTATATAGTATCTGTTGCTGTATCTTTTTTAGAGCCAATAGTAATTGCATTGCCAGTATCACTGACTAGCACTGACTGCTCTGAGACCGATATGTTGTCAGCGGTACCAGCAAAGCTAGAAGAAAAGGATATTGATAAACTTGTGTCTTGAGCGTAAACTACACCAGAAACTGTTTTAGATATTACACCTACGGAAGTATCCGAATTAGCTACAAGGTTTTTATTTTCTACAGTTATAGTGTCAGAAAACTGCAAGTTAGGCTCATTAGGCACACCGACAGTGTAAGTGTACTCACCATCTTCATACTTAGTTAAATCTACATTAATATCAAAAGATACATTGTAGTAATTATCAACTTGCAGAGGTGTAGTTTTAAAAGAAAGAAACGATATAGGCGTATTAGCTAAAAACCCACTTTGAAACTCTTCAACTTTTATTTGATCAAAAACAGAGCTAGTCAAGTTTGTTAAACCAACATTACCTGAAATAACAGTGTTAATGTTAGTTATAATACCAGTAGAATGACTTGTGGTATTGTAGACATTAAAATTATCTATAGGCTTTAAAACATTAGACACTATGTTCTTATTACCTTTTAAGTTTTGTACAGTACCAACATCTGATGATTCAGAAGTAGAAACCTCTATATTCAATGCGTCTCTATATTCTCCGCGAGGAACAATTCGATCATCAAGATCTTTGTTCATTCTACCTCTCAAGAAGTTATTACTTAACTCTGGCATATTTTAGTGTTTGATATGTTTAGACTTACCTCTCATGATCTGAGCGATCTCCTCTATTTTTATATTAGACATTCTCAACTTAGCTTTTCTTTTAGAAGCAAAAGCGTCTTTTCTGTATCTATTAATCACATACTCAGGTGTGTTAGACCTTGCTGATAATATAGCGTAAGCAATCTGCTTATACATAGCTTCTTCAGCAAACTTGTGAACTTGCATCTCAGAGGCTGTACCTAAACTATCACTGATGTATTTTAATATCAAAACTTTACCAGCCATGTTAGAGCTAAACCTAACAAAACCTTTGTTTTCATCTATATAGAAGCTACCGTTTATATTCGCTCTTTGAGAGTCTAAGCCAAACCTTTGACCAATGTTAGGGTCATATATGTTATCGTCATAATCAAAATCATTTACTTTATTTTCTGCAGGGTTGTCAGCAGTAAATCTACTTAAAGTATCTGAGTCCGCATTAGTGTCTAACTCGTTGTTAGTGAACTCGTAGTAAGGAGCACTACCTGGCGTAGACGTTTGAGTTATGTTTGATGGGTTGCTTGTATCTGATGTTGGATATATTCTATGCTCAATACCTGAGTTATCCACCCAAGCAAGCTTTGTGTAGTTGACATAATCCTGAGGCAGCGGCATAGCTAGTGTTGCTGGTACTATTATTTCATACGCTTTAGTAGACTTGAAAGTATCAAAGCTGAATTCTTGCAAAGCTCTCTGAGCGTGAAAAGACACATCAGGTTTATTTATTCTACTTATGATTTTATCTTCTCCAACATAAGCAATCATAAATTGATCTATTATGTTTTGAAGAGATACGAATTGATAGCCACCTATATTGTCACCATTATAGTAACTTGAGGCTGTATTATCTATTAGTGCCATTTATTAAGATTTTTGCTGTTGTGATTCCTGTGCGTCTTTACCAGTAGCCGCTTGTATTATATCTGGTCTGTTCATTGATATTCCTGCAAGCTGTAATACTTTATATACTAAGTTGTTTTCTTCAGAACTATGAAGCTCAAAATTGTTAGCATCGCTAGCAGACCCGTTATACACTGCCTTACCTAAGACAACATTATAAGTCCACTTAGGTGCGGAAGGGTTTTTAACATAGTTGTAAGTTAGAGTAGAGCCAGCTGTAAGAACAGAGGGATACGTAGTTATAGAAGCATTGTTAGATCTTACGTATAAAGGGTTTTGAACCGTAGGTCTAGTAAGTGGAGATAGATTATATGATACTAATTGGTTTGTGCTAACCTCACTTACCTGTGTAGCGTAAGAAGAGCCTGAGTTTTTATACATAACCTCGCCTAACCTGTAAATATCCGTAGCTAAAGTTGAGTTATCTATTTCTTTAAGTGATATTTCTGAAAAGTGTATAGCAGTACCGTCTTGAGTGTCTTCTTCTAAACCAACAATTATTTTGTATTCTTCAATTGCACCACCACCGCTAGCATAGTCTAATGGTTCAAAATCTAAAAAGTACTCACCATTAGTTACCACTGTTGTTTGAAATACGTAGTTGCCGTCCTCAGCACCTGCGCTAGACCTAGCTTGAAGTTTTAACCCTACGCTGTCACTAACTCCTTGAGGATCGTTTGCGTAAGAGACTTTAACTTTTAATCTGTATTTTTTAGATGTATATAGTACTATTTCCTCCTCAATATACGGATCATCATCATCACCATCGTTTATTAGCTTAAGGCTAGGTATATAGTTATTGCTAGCATCGGCCACTATAACAGGTGCAGAGTTGTTGCCAGTCTCATCAGTCCAACCAGTGGTGATACCACTTTCAAAAGTAGACCTTGTAACTAACTCAGTGCTAGATACCATGTAAACATCATTAACTCTGAATGCTGATATTTTTTCCTCCAGCATATACAATTGATCAGAGAACTCAGTTTGATTACCTGGAACTCTGTTAAATTGATTAATATCGTAAAAGTATTGTTCGAAGATTTCTTTTTGAGCTTGATCTGCAAATAGATTAAACTCTTGAGGTGTGATATAACCTCTTTGTTCTTTGTTGGCGATAGCCAAAACCTTTTGATATACTGTATTTATACTTACTGACATTAGTTCTATTTTATAGTTAAAGCAACCATCCTTTCGTAGAATGGCTGCTCTACTATAAGATAGTTACGCGTTTAAGCGTTTTTCAACGCTAGAATAAACCTCCATACCTTCATCTGTTTTAAACCAAGCGGCTAGTGCAGAGTAAGGGTGTTCATCAAACGGTACTGTACATAGTTTTCTACCATTAGAAGCCCAGTTAAATGTTCTTTGGTCTGGTGATAAAGTTATTATACGCTGCTCAACAGCTTTAACTCCTACGTTACGTAAGAATACATTATCATCATTAACTAAATCTAAGAACAGTCTTGGGTTTCTTTTAGCATATAATAGTAAATCTCTTTTAAGTTCCTTAGAGCTCATCTCTGTAACCCTAGAACCTATCTCAACACGCATAACAGCTTCAGCAAGATCAATATCTAAATCTCTAGCAGTGTTCAAAGCTTCAATCTCCATTTCTATGAGGTCAATCTCATCGTGAGCTATTTGCTGAGGCATGTGTTCTTCAAATAACGACCCGTTGTGTGGGTGGTATAATGAAAGCATCTTTTGTAATACTGCTTTGTTTTTAGGTACAAATAAAGAACCATTTTGAAAAATTATGTGTTCTAATCTTTGGTCACCTTTCATTTCATCAACAAAGCAGGTTTTTTGATTAGAAGTGTATTTCAACTCTCTTTCATAACCCATTTCTTCGTCAAAGTAATATATGTTACTACCTCTTATCATGTAAGTTAACGGTGATCTACCGTTTCTTAAGTAGTACATTCTATCTTTTATTTCCCAAACCTCTTGGGGTTGCTCTTCAATAACAGCTTCTACCATTTCGTTAGCTGCTAGAGTTGTAGGTTGTTCTTCTTGAATAACCTCAGGCTTAGCTTTTGCCTTAACTTGTTTCTTTGCCATAATATAATATAATATAAATTAAAAAAAAAGATCGAGGCCGAAGCCCCGATCCAATATAAACTACTAGTTCAACAACATGAAGTTGTTAGCACCTTGAGTGATTAAACATCTCTCAGATAAGTAGTGAACTTCCATAACATCTTTTCCAGACGTCATTGCTCCTACAGATCCTGTAACCCAAGTCTTCATCTTACGAGACTCAGTTTGAGATTGACGGTAACGAACGTGTAAGAAAGGACGTTTCATGTTACTACCTAATTGCTCATCGTACACTGAAGATACACCTGCAGGTACAACTACACCACGAATGTTAGTAACAGTATCGTTAAGAGCTCCACGAGTTCCTTTGTCATTCAAGTATTTGAAGTCAGACTTGTAGAAGTCATAAGAACCACGACGGAATCCAGAGAAACCTAAATTAAGAGCCATGTTCTCGTTGTTATCAAACACTCCGTAAGAAGTACCACCAGCACCGTAAGAGTTCATAGAAGCTAACATATCGTCCATAGCAAGAGAAGTACCTCTATCTACAAATAGCATGTTTTCTTCGATAGCACCATTTTGGTCAAATACAGCCAACATAGCGTCAAACTCAGCTAAGTCAGTAGCAGCATTAACACCAGTGATACCAGTTGATTGGTGACCTCTAGCTTCGATAGCAGCAAATAAACCTTCAGTACCAGAACCACCAGCATCAGTGTCTGCAGATCCAGCAGGAACTCCAGCAGCAGCAGCAGCTAAAGAAAGCTCACTTTCTAACATAGACATTTCCAAGTAGTCACCGAATCGAGCGCGAGTGTCTCCTTCAGCTTTTAAGTACCATAAGTAACCGTTTTGACCTTCTTCACCAGAAACTTCAACCCAACCAATAGCAGATGCATCAGATCCAGATACTTCGTAGAAGTCTTTCAAGATGATGTGCTTGTTTGAGTGAGATTTAAATGCAGGAGCATTAGCAGAAGAACGAGCTTCAGTACCTTTTCCAAATTCAGAACCGTACACTAAGATCTTGTAAGCTTGACCATCTGTTAAACCAGCAGCGTCACAATCAGCGTGAGAGTAAGGAAGAACAGTAATAGTAGCTGCACCAGCACTTCTAACAGTAACGTAACCTCTAATAGTAGCGTTAGACTGAGAAATAAGAACTGTATCACCTACTCGAATACCGTGATTAGCACCTACAGTGTGTCCATCAACGTCGTTAGCAATAGTAAATACGTTTGCTGATACGTTAGCATTTGTTGCTGTGTAAGCTAAGTGAAGACGACCTTGTTCAGACCATACCACTCTATCAGAAGCAGAAGCTTCTTCAGCACCAATTTGAGCTAAGAAACCAGAAATAGTTCTTTTACCATAGATCTCGGCTTCTTTCTCCATAAGATCTGGTAAGTATTGTTGCTCCCAACCAGTTGAACTTCCTGCGAAGTCAATGTAGTTTGATTGTAGAGTTTGTTTACGTGGAGCCGCATCCGGTCCACTTCCAATTGTAATTGCCATAATTAAATGTCTTTTAAGTTAATTTATTTTTTACTTTTAATTTTAAACTTGAAATCAGAAGTATTATCACCTAGCACTTTGAACTTAAGACCACCTGCTTCAACCTCTCCATGCGCCTGTCGAGGATTCATATTAACATTTTTGCTTTTAGCAACACTGTCTTTTAAAGCGTCGGCTTTCCCTTGTTCGTAAAAGTGTTGAGCAATTGCATCAGCATTATTTGCTGAGTATAAAGCTTTGTGATAACTCTGAGCATCATCTATAACACCATCCTTATTAACAAACTTGTTAATGAAGTTGTTTATGTTGCTTTGAGTTGACTTTACATTCTCAGCATTTTTAACATTAAACCTGTACTTCTTATCGCCAACATTATATTCAAAACCTTTGAATTTGTCGCTAAAGACTTGTTCAGTCTTTTTATTAAATACAAGCTTCTGTCTTTCAGCTAATTCAGTTTTTGCTTCTGACTCTTTGTTATAACGATTAAAAAAGTCCATAGCTTTCTGCGCTTCAGGCGTTAACCTACTTCCTGCTTTAATCTCATCGTAATATTTAGACTTTTGCCCGTCTAAGTAGGCTTTAGCGCTGGCAACTTGCTCTTTAAGCGCTAATTTTTTTCTTTTTATTTCTCTTTCATCGTCTAAATCCTCATCGTACTTAAACGAATCTTCCATTAAGAAGTTTATCTCCTCCGCGTTCAAGTGTGGTTTAGTCTTCTTGTAGTATTCCATTAGAGCGGTCTCGTTATCAAGATTGTTATAATCTTTGTTTAACTCAACATAATCCTCTAGACTACCGCCAGTCTCTTCCATGAAGTCAACTAGCTTTTGAACGTTTTCTGGTAGTGGGTTTCCTGTAGCTTGCGCTTCGGCTATAGCCTCTTCAACTTGCTCAGCAACCTCTTCTACTTCTTCTGAAGTTATCTCTTCTAGTACAGGTCTTTCTTGTACTTCTGCTTCCGGCTGTACTTCTTCTGATTCTTGGATGGCATCGGTACTTTCATCGACTCTAACCACTCCCTCGTCGTCAGTTGCAACTTCTGCAGCTTCCTCTGGTTCTTCATTACCTACTGGTTTGCTTAAATCTACTTTAAAAACTGAGTCATCTCCAGCGGACTCAAACTTAGATTCATCGATCTTAGTTTCTTGGGTTTGTTCAGTAGTTTCTTCAACTACTTTTTCATTTTCTTCCATAATATAAAATATAAATTAGTAACTATCTGGGTATGAAATCTTCCATACCTATACCACCACCAAGTATATCATTACCTGATGACTCAAAGCTTTTAGGTGGTTTACCTGTTTTTCTTTGCTCTATTAATTCACTTTGTTGAGATGCTTGTATTCTAGTTCTTTCGTCTTTACGATCTTCCTTCATTTTTTCTTTACCATCAACTTTGTCCTGATCTATACCTTGGAGTTGTTGGTTGATCTCGAACTCTAACATCATAAGCTCTTTCTTACCAGCTATTTCTTGTTGCATTTTTTGACCTTCTAACTGGTGCTTCACTTGTTCTAACTGAGTTAATCCTTGCATTTTAGCTTGGTCTTTTTGCATCTCTATTTGAGCAGCAGCTTGCTGTGCTTGCATGTTAGCTTGGGCTTGGGCTTGCATGTTTTGCTGTTGCATCGCTTGGTCTTTCTCTTGCTTCTTCTTTCTTCTAAGCTTAAGTACTTGATTAGCTAACTTAATATTTTTTATATCTCTAACATCTATAGCGTCTTCTAGATCTATACCTCCCTTTGCTAAAGCTACTTGTATATTGTTTTCTAGCATAGCTTTCTCCTCTTCGTCTGGAGCTAAGTCTATGAATATACCAAAATCATATAAATGTAGATTGCTCATCTCTTCTAGCGTAGCTACGTTATGAGCACCTAAAGCATGTATGAAAGCATTTTTAGTAGGTGAGTATTCTATTATATCTGAAACTCTAAGTGATAATTGCTCAGCTACTTCTGCCGTCAAAAACAAACCAGATTGTAGTATGTGTCTTGTCGCTGTATTACTATTAGCAGCAGCTAACTTTTGAACACCCACTAAGGCGTTTTTGTCTGGTGTGCTACCATCTCTAGCTTCGTTCAGACCAGTAACGTCGCGTATCATTTGCAAGTAGTAATTGTAAGTGCCAATTAAACTCTGCATTTTTTGACCACCAGAACCGCTTGATATTTCCTGTATAGGTACTTTACCTGGATTCATGTCACCATTTTCGGTAAAAGATCTACCAATAACAGAACCTGTTTGGAAAAACATGTTTAATGCTTCTTGAGGGCTATAGTTAGTTCCATTACCAAGATCTATCTCAGCTAAACCATCCGCGTCTAAATAAACACCGTCTGGAACCATCCTAGACATTACTTGTTGAAGCTTTAAGTGAGTTAACTGTATCATATCAGCAAAACCAGTAATACGCTTAACTAAAGACTCTATTCTACCTTGATACATTCTTGGAGCTACAATACTGTAGTTCATCTTAACTTTAGTGAAATCGCTCTTAGGCCTTAGCATGTTTTCTGCTAACTGCCATTTGATTAATTTTTTAGTACCAAGTATTAAAGCACCTTCGTATAAACACTCTATCTGTCTTTGTAACTTACTGTAATTGCCGTCCATATCTTTTGGCGGGTTAAAAGTATCGTCTTTCTCAATTGCTTTTTTAGCACCTGATCCAGTTTCTTTTACCTTGTAAGTTTCATTCTTATGAGTCTTCCAATTAAAGTATAATACTTGTACTTGATTATTGTCGTAATCTCTTTGCGTGTTATAATTACCTAAATCATAATTATTTGTTTTAGATATATCTAGTATCTCCTCTTCGGTTAAGTTAGGAAATTGCTTTACTAACTCATTGATAGGCACGTGCTTAACTTCTCCAACGTAATATATGTCTTCAAAGTACGGAGATTCAGTTTTAGAATAAACTAAATTTGCTGGATCAACGTAATCAACAGTGACACCCTGAGATGTATTAAAACTTGTTTTAACAGCCCCTATACCTAAAACAGTAAGGTCATAGAAAAATCTTTTCTTTATAAGCTCGTAGTTGTTACCTTCTAGCAACACACTTATTGCTTGTTCTTCAGCTATCTCTACAGCTTGTTTGTATGTGAGCTGCATGTGCAGTTTCAACTCTTCTTCATTCTCAGGCATTTCAAACGTGTCATTTTCTGACAAATCAACACCAGTAGCTTGTCTAACTAAGCCAGTATACTCTTTTGATCTAATATCTCGAAGTATAGATTCCATGTACTCTGTTCTCATTTCTACCCCAAACGGATCTTGAGAATAAGCTTTTATATCATAAGTTCTTTCTGATATACCATTTACTACTATATCTACAAACTTAGGTATAATAGGTACAGGCTTCCAATCTAAGTTTAAGTAACTTAAATCACCATTAATAGAAAGTTCATCTTTATACTTTTGTATAGACTGTTCACCTCTAGCATAAAGCCTTAGATTATGAAAATCATTTTTAGTGCTTATATGTCTACCCGCTCTAGAGCCACGGTCACTTGAAAACCACTCTTGCTCTATTGCTCTTGCAACTTTTAAACCATACTCTGATGTCATTTTCTCAGTGTCGCTCACTGCTTGACTAGGAAAATAACTCTTTACAACTGACTCAGCCATATTTACTTTTTAATTATTGAAGATGAAAAACCATCTTGATTATACTTACTTATGTTAACATTCAACTTAGCTTTTGAAGAAGGACCTTTCGGCGAGTATAAGTGTCTATTACAACCCATTATTGCTAAACCAGAACTAATAGCAGCATCGAACTTTGTTCTCTTATTTATATCAAACTTCGCCCAGTCATTTAACGTTTCCATAAAGTACATAGTACCATAATCCCCATCTCCTAAATGACCAACGTGATCGTTGATATACATCTCAATTGCTGCCGCATGGGCTTGCTTAATGTCTTCACTAGAATTAGGTATTCCACCTATTTCTTTCTCAGCAGTAGACAGCTTGTTCCATACTTTATCAGGTCTGTTCATGCTAAACCCTCTATATCCTCTTCTTCTAAAATAGTATAATAATCTTGGTTTATTATTCTCAGCTAGTATAGGCATACCATAAAATATGCAAGCCATTAATACATCTTCAAAAAATATCTCTGCGGTTTGTGGTCTAGCTACATATTCTAAAAAAAATGTGTTAGCAGGAGCATCCTCCATACTAAACTTTGTCAACCCGTGTAAAGCGCCATTAGATCCTCTACCGTCTACAGTCCCGCTAATATCGTAACTATCACAACCAAAAGAACCCATATGCTCGTTGCCAGGGTGTTTAACGCCATTCTTTATTATAACTCTATTCTGAAGGTGTTGAGGTGGTACCCAACTTACTTTGAACCTACCATTAGGATCTGGGTGGAAAACAACACTAGTGTCTTTAACTCCTCCAGTCCATTGGAAACTACCAGTAGTTACTACCGATGTGTTTCTAATGCCTTCATTATAATCTATTTGCTCGTATATCTTTGTTAAGTTAAACAAGCTATTTTTTGTTTCATCTCTGAATGCGTGCTCTTCAGTTCTAGGAAACTGTCTGTAAAATTCATTTAAAGCGTCTTGATCGTCCTTTAATCCATCAACTTCGTTCTCCCAGTTGTCAATTACACCTACTTCAATTAGTTCTCCGTCTGGTCCACAAACTCGTTGCTCTGGAGTATTAAAGGTTGGTCTTCCATACTCATCAATAAATCCTTCAAAGTTCCATTCCATTGGGATAAACAAAGAATATAAACCAGATTTTGTTTGACCATTTTTATTTCTTTTTTTGACATCGCTGTCGTTATACAGTTTTTTAAAATTGTCACCACCCTTATCTAAAGAATTAGAGGTCGATCCCATCATACACTTACCAATAATCCTACTACCTAACCTTAAACAAGTTTTAGTAACTCGCCAGTTATTAAGTATATTGTCTGGTCTCTCCCATTTACCACTCTCATCGTGTACTAGCAACGCCAACTTTTCACCATCATAGCTATTATCACCGGTATTCTTCCAGTCTATAGTAGTATCTAAACCTTTTATTTCATCTAACTTCTCGTTTGTGTCTATTTTTTTACGAGTAAATTTACTAGCAGGGACACGATAAGCAAGTTCTGACTTAGGTCTATCCATACCATCTTGTATGGGTTTGAAGAAGAAAGGATAGTTTATAGATATAGGTACAACCTTGTCTGTAAACATCTTCTTAGCATCAGCACCACTTTTAGATAGTATACCATACCTAGAATCACTCGAGATAGTAGCTAAGTTAACTGTCTCTGCTGAACTCATAAACGAAAAACCAGAACGTCTATTTTTTAAATAGCACATACCATAGCAGCGCTTGTCAACCTTACAAGCCTCCCAGAATAAGAAAAATAATCTATTTGCTTCGCGAAAATCTGGAGCACCAACATCTATTTTACTCCACTGCAGATACATATAGTGAGTACCTGTAATATACGTATGCTCACCATTGTTGTTAAACCAAAAGCCTTGTTCTCTTCGTTCAAACTCTTCATCTATGTAATCGTGCCATTGGGGTTTTTGATCCTCAGGGTACGCTCTCCAATCGAATATAGTTTTAACTTTTTTTAATAATTCAGGTTTTGGTATTTGCTTCCATTTTTTGTGTTCGTTTGAGTAAACGTTTTTAGGAGGCTTAGGTAGTGCTATTTTCAATCCTTGTACTTCGTATATATCACCTATCTGACCAGAGTCACATAGAACTACTATGTCATGATCTTTGTCATAACCCTTCTTCCACTTTTTACCTTTGTTTAATCGGTTTATAGTGGTAAGCTTTATCGGCTGTACTACCTTGTATAAATTTTGCTCGTATATCATTTAGATCTTCCTTCTGCAAAACCTTTAAAAACTTTGTCCTCTGCTTTTGCAGTTTCTTTGCCGTCTAGCATTGCTTCTTCTTCTTGTATTCTATTAAGAATTTCGAACGCATCAAATATAGCGAGTTTCTTCGTTGCAGCTGCGTTTTTAAGCCTATCAGCTGTGAGATCGTCGCTGCTATCAACAATAGCTTCTTTAGCGACCTTAATAAGCTCTTCAACTGCTATTTGCCCAGCTTGGATTATACTCCTCTTCGTTTCCTTTATATTCATATTTTATTGTTACAAAACTATTCATAACCCTATAAAGCCTTTGATCATCTACAATAAACTCATACTTACTGTTAGGTCTAACACCGACTAGCTCTCCGCTATTAAAAGAACCATCAGAGTATTTAACAATGCCCATTAGCGCTCTCTCTTGATCCGCATCGTACTTGTCAATAGATTTTATTGGCTTTATAAAAGAAAACCCCTTAGGAGCTCTCCAATCAGTGTCTAGACTCTTGTATAAGAATATTTGATCTGCATTTACTATGTAAGTATCCTCGTCAAAGTAGCTTTTGCTGTTTCTTTCTCTACCTTTTACGTCATGCCACCTTCTAAAAACATTATGATGAACTATTACAGTATCGCCTGGCTTGATACCTAGGCTACTAGTTGCTATTGGGCACGAGACAACCTCTGCTCTTCTATTAACAAAGTTATGGTTAGATATTTCTGTGTTAATTATAAGCTGCTTATCTCCTACCTTTTTAGTGTTACTGTACCTTCCACCAATAGGCTTAATAACAAAACCGTATATGCTCTTCATTAATACTTTAAGTTGTATTCTACCGAGACAGCCATGTTCTTATTAAAATCTTTCCAAGGTAAAATATCATTACCTTTACTAATGTATATGCTGTATTTTTCTTCTTCTTCTATAATATCACATATGGTATGACCACCATAAACCTCTTGCCCCACGGAGTAGTGCATAGCGTCTATCTTGTAGTCTTTACCAATTGTGATCTTACGAATTAACTTCGTTTGATCCATCTTCTTTGTAGTTTATTGTTCCGTCTTCAAGACTGACATCGTACGTGCCGTACTTCTCTTGAAACTCTTTTTGAACTCCTGCCAAGTAACCTCTCATCTCCACAACATCATTAAGCATGCTGTGTTTTTGAATTTCTATAATACCTACTTGGTTCTGAGCCTTGTTGATACCTTTAATTAAAGATTGAATTTTGTGTAACTCTTGAGTTTCAATCTTTGCAGGCTTAGGATTTAAGTCTAAAATCCTATCTTTTTTTCTTTTTGACATAATGTTTTTAATTAAATTAAATTGCTTTTGTAATAATTACTCGTATTGTTTAGTTTTTATGCTTGCCTTTAGTTGCGTTGTAATTCTTCTTAACTTGTTTTGAAGTTAAAGTCTCATCATACACCATAACATCGTCTACTACACCATTTAGTAAGCTAGTACTTGATACCGAATTAGCAGTGTTTTTCCAGGCACCTATACTAAAATCATTAGCGCTTAAAAAGTTAAAATCTACACCTAAAGTTGCTTGACTAATAAGAGCTCCATTTACGTATGCTTTTACCGCTCTA
>TARA_R110001592_G_scaffold20761_3_pt1 | contig 32942 bp, 52 predicted proteins | sample TARA_R110001592 | Tara Oceans TARA_R110001592 (sample SAMEA4398387) | marine metagenome | biome: Polar Biome; feature: [SRF] surface water layer (ENVO:00010504); material: water (ENVO:00002006), including particulate matter (ENVO:01000060) such as... | depth 5 m | reverse complement strand
GTTAGAGAGTTTAGATTAAAGCAACAGATCAAAGCACAGTTTGGTACCTACGTTAATCCTACTATTGTTGAACGACTACAAAAGAATCCTGAACTTATCAAACTAGGCGGAGAAGAGAAAGTACTAAGTTGTGTAATGACTGACATGCGTAACTTTACAGGACTAGGTGAAAGTTATGGTACAGATGTTGAAGGCTTTACACGAACTATTAATGCGTACATGACTTGTATCACTGCACCTGTAATGCGTAACGAAGGCACAATAATAAAATATATTGGTGATGCAAGTATGCACATACATGGTGCTCCATTGGATGACGAACATCATGCTCGCACTGCAGTACAAACAGCATTGGATATGATACAAGCATGTGAGGAGTTTAATGATCGCAGAGAGCAAGCAGCATTAAACACAACAGATCCAGGTCCATTGCCTCCCCGTGTAGGTTTAGGGGCTGGTGTTAACACAGGTAAAATACTAGTGGGCAACATAGGCAGTGAGAAGAAACTTGGCTATGACTGCTTGGGCGACCCTGTAAGTGTTGCTGCACGTTTGGAATCGCAAACAAAAAGTTATGGTGTGCTACTTATAGTAGGACCAGACACAGTTGCACAAACTAAGGATGATTTTGATTGGTGGGAACTTGATAACATTGCTGTAAAAGGTAAAACACTACCATTACGCATATATGCAGTACACAAAACTACACTAGAACATGAGGAGTTTTTAGCAAACTATTACAATGGTACATGGGATTGGTGTTTGGACAATTACAATAGATGCGCAATTGCTGCACCTAAGATGGCTGGCTACTATGAAAAAATGATTGAGCGTATGAGACAGGGCAAACCAGCAGTCTGGGATGGGATATACAGAGCAACTAGTAAGTAAGTTCAAACCACATACGTTGTTTGTCTGACCTAAACTTTGCGTATATTTCTACATCCATGAAAGTATCTGGCATGCTAATTGAATTCGTACAAACCATTTCAATAGCATTGCCTTCACTAAGAAGACGTTTATATTTCTCTTCACCAATTTCTATACGAGCCCACATGTGTTTTAAATGTTCATGTGTTTTCTTTATTGTCATCGTTTTTAAATACATCAGTCTCTCCCACTGCTATCGAATCCTTGACTCTTAGTTCTATTGTCCTTGAGTATTTTATCCAGACTCTCTGCCAACTCTGGATTTGTTTTTGCGATCTCTTCTTTGTATTCTAGCACCATTGCAAGTTTTTGATTAAGTCTAATCATGTCGTTGTCTAACATGCGCACACGATCTACAAGTCCTATAAGCGTACCCATAGCACTGCCCACAACAGGATCAATCTCTTCTGTTACCCACTTCCAAACAAAGTAGATAAAGTATCCCATTGCACATGCTGCAATAATTGGAAAGCCATATTGATTAATGGCGTCAACTAGTAGATTTGTGTCTTCCATTTACCCTAGTTTCTTTTTGATATATAACACTGCAGCATACACTGCTATAAAGTAAATTGTAGCAACGCCTACGTCTACTATGTGTTCACGCATATGATATATAAAATCTATGCCTGCTCTCACGCCTTCTCCGTCCATTAGTCTTTCCTTGCATCATCCTTGCCTTCATTCGCGGCGATACGATCTATGTTAGGACGCACATGCAGTACATAACTAAGCAGTGTGTCTATCTTAACTAAGTCGTTGTTCATCGTCTGCACTCTGTTATCCAGTGCACCAATAATATTTTTGAGAGTGTTAACGCTGCTGGTAACACCGTTAAGAATAAAACGTAGTGTCACAAATACAAATACGCCAGCGGCAATTGCCCCGGCAATAGGAAACCCTACTTGACCTACAAGTTCTAAAAACTCCATCGACTCTTCTCTCCACATGTATTTATTTGGTTGACTAGTTTGTAACATTACTGTAATATATGACTATGCTAAAAAACGTAAATACAATTCAATAAAGTATAGTCACACGGAGGAAGAAACGTGGACAAGTTAGTCAAGAAAGTTAAGAAAATGGAACTAGGTAATCCTGTAATCACTACGCTAGTAGGGCTAGTGATTTTTTATATTGGACTTAAAATGTTCAGCGGCGGTATGAAGTCAATGGGCAATATGGAACATCTAACATGGTTTATTGCAAGTCCATTTTATATGTTCATGGGTGGTATTGTAATGACACTGCTATGGCAAAGTTCAAGTTTAAGTACAACAGCAATAATAGCATTGGTAGCAAGTGGAGCAGTGCCACTGCCTGCAGCAATTGCTGCAGTGCTTGGAGCAAACATAGGCACAACAGGCACCATATGGTTAGCGGGTGTACTGGTAAGTGATGGCATGCCCAAAGGCGATACACTAAGAATTGCTATGGCACACACTGGAGTTAATTTATTAATGGCACTTGCATTGTTGCCGTTTATAGGACCTATTGCTAGATACTTGGGAAGATTTTAAACAACGCTTGGGCCTTGAAAAGCCATTGCAGCAAGTATAAGCATTAACACAAAAGCGCCAGTTAGGTAGTGTATTTGACTCCTTAACTGGTTCGCCTTTTTATAATCATTAAATGCTTTTAGAAGTTGAGGACCCATCAGATAAATCACGGCAAATGCACTGTAAAACTTTGCCATTATAAGCCATAGTGCGCCTTCCATTGATCTCTCCTCAACAGTATTTATTGGCTTTGGGGGAAGGATTCGAACCTCCACGCTTAAATACATTGCAACACATACCTAAACAGACCGTAAACAGCGGCCCACGTCTACCATTTCGTCACCCCAAACTGGTTGTTATGCGGCTATTGCAACCTCCTGATTTTTATCTAGTGCCGCAATCATTCGTGTTAAGCCTATGCCTCCTCCTACACGGGGGAAGAAGTCATGCTGTAAAAACTGTTCTAGTTCTGCCTCTACTCGTTCTTTTGTAAACAAGTCAAATAGTAATTCGCTGTATGCGCTGTCTGTAATTGTATGGAACGTGTCACGCATTTGATCTACATCTGTGCTACGCTCTGCGCTGCCTATTGTTTCCATGCCTCCTAGAATAACATCAATCTTACGACTTGTGCCATCTGCGTTACGACTCATGTTCCAGAACGGTGAGGTAAACTCTGGGAAGTCTGTAATCATTGCAGTACCAAAATCATTACACATTGCTATCTCTTGTTGTGCTTCTAGTTCGCCAGCACAATCATAGTATTGTTGCCAAGCGTCATAACGTCTTTCTTCTGGCTTGCTAAATCCGAGGTATTCTACTAGTTCATATTCCATTGCTTTTAGATCATCTATACTGCCTGGCATCTCAAACTCAAACATTGGAAAGATAATATCGTGCCTGCCTGGGATAGCGTTTGGTTCTTGTCTGTAACTTGTGCTGACACAAAAAAAGCCTTGTGACGAAGGCTTAGTAAGCAATTCATATTCTAACCACATCTGTCCTGTTTGCGGCAAGGGCCATACTTCGCCTGCATAATTATATGTTGCTACGTTAAATGGATCTTCACATGCTGCAAGTATTGATAGACGATTTTGTGTGTGTACTTCTTCAAAACCTTTGTCCATAAAAAAAGACCTTAACAGGCCCGAGGTGTGTGTAAACTTCTGTGGATTAATTAGTTGTGTCATTCTTTTTCCTTTTCTAGATTCAACCTAAAAAAAAATACAGTCAAAAAAATATTGACGTTTTTTTTCGTTTGTTTATTTACCTTAAGGTAAAAAAAAGCACCCGAAGGTGCTTTAATATTATCTGCCTAATGAACGTAAGCGCATGCCATTTATTTCTTCTACCAAACGCTTTTCCAAATCAGCAACGTTACTATAGTTTTCACGATACCTTACTGGATTGCCATTGTAGAAATTAAGTGCCATTAGTTCTTTTAAAAACTTAATCATTTACTCTTCTCCGTCATTGTGTTTTGCAAAATTTCGCAAAGTCTATTAATTGTTTTGGGGTTCATTTACTCTTCTCCATCATTAATTTTTTTGCTTCTTTGTAGTAACCCATTTCTGCCAGTGCGCTTGCTGCTCTTGCCCTGCCTATACCTTCGGTTACTCCCATACATTTTTCTAGTGTGTTTGTTACTGCATCACAGAATGCGCAGTATGTTTGTGTTAGTATTAGTTGCATTAGTAATCTATTCCTTTAATTGGGGTTTTGCCTGTTTGTGCCATGTGTTGATATGCCCATTGCCAATCGTTGCCATATTCAGTCTTTGCCCAGCATAATATCTGCTGGTTGTATCTTGTGTTATCGCGTGATCCAAAAACCACACGCATAGCCTCAAATAACTTTTCAGTCATTGTATTCTCCTATCATGTTGTTTTTGCTTGAGGAAAGCAATACCGCGGTCTTTTCCGCCGTCAGTAGTCTTTGCTACCGTCATCTGCTTTTAAGGCGCGAGCCGCCCTAGTCTTTCCCAGTGCCACTCATTTTTTCTGAGCTGAGGTCGCTCTCTTGAATCTTCACATTTATTTATATGATAGTGCAGTAGTGCTTACATATTTACGCTGTATAGGCTAATAGGACGCAACTTTATCGTAGCCTAACCATATTTTAAACATTGCATTTATTTTAAAGATAAGTAACGCTACGCAACATTCAAGCATGCGTTGTTTTAACGCACCTAAAATAATATTTGACATTCACACTTAAACTCAGTATACTATATAGACACTAAGGAGTATGAATATGGAAATGTGGCAAGAAGTTGCAATAGAATCAATCCGAAAAGAAATACTTAGTTTGGTTACTGACCAGAAGTCAGCATTAATCAAAGCAGGCCCTGGAAAAGACAAAAACGTACATGAGATTGTGGATAATTTGCACAGACAAATTAGTATTCGCATTGACACAATCAAACACATAGAGTCATTATGAAAATAGTATTAAGCACAGAAGAAGATATTAAGCCTGTTGCAGAAAGATATCTAGTACTAGAACTAGATACATTTCGTATTGCTGGTAAGATTATTCCAAGTTGGTGTGTAGTTGATGCAGGTGATATTGGATTAGGCGAAATGATTGAACTTGAACACTTTAAAGAACAACATGAGAATTTAATCCGCAACTATAAAAAAGGTGATCTAAACTATGTAGAGCAAATGATAGAACATTTGCAAGGAAAGTTTGGTGGCAACTTAGATAGTTTTTATACAGAACTATACGCAAGAATTACTAATCAAGAACGTCCCGACCCCTGGGATTATGTTATAGAGAAAGAGGATTAAATGTATCAAGGTACAGAACACGTTTGGAAAAATAAATTTAATCGCGTAGGTGATTTAATGGATCGATACTACGCAGATGGTAAACAAGGCGCACGATCTGGCGCAGAGTACCGCGGCGCATTGCGCAATATGGCAAGGTTGTCATATCGTATTGCTAAGAAAGCAGTAGCGCAGGGATAGTAATGTCCAAAAAAATGTTAGTTTGTGGATGTAGTTTTACTTTTGGTAACGGACTAGAAGGCGAAAACAATGATCCACAACTATGGTGCAATCAATTAGCAAACAAACTTGGTTATAGTCTAACAAATATTGCTGAATGTGGACGCAACAATGATTGGATTTTTGTTGAAACTGCACTTGAACAATCAAAAAATTACTATGATCTAATAATAGTTGCATGGAGTGCCATGCCTAGATTCAATTATAATTTAGGATTTGAATTGTGGTCAACTATGTCAAATTTTAGTGGAAAGTATTCTGTCAATACTAATCCAGAAAATTATGATGAGAAATGGCAACTGAATGTAGGAGATAAACTATTAAGGGCATACAATTTTCACTGGGATTTTTTAAAACTTGTAAAATATATAAACATTCTTAAAAAACAATGTGGCAGTAAAATTTATTTTGTAAATGCATTAGGACCATGGTCAGATAATTTTTTTACTAAAAAAGATATTGTAATGCCCAGCGAATTAGATGATTTTACACAACAGTTGTTACATATTAATAATAGAGATGACAATGAAATATTAGAACTATACAGTAAAATGCATGAGATGTACACCAGTGCAGGCGGTATAAATGAAGAACTTTGGTTTAATCTCTACGATAGTTTTAGAACAATGATGGTGGATAGCGGTAATGACGGAGAGCATCCAGGTTATTTGAGTCAGGATTTATTTACAGAAATGCTTTATAAAAGGTTGACAAGTCTTTAATCTGTGCTATATTAAGAGTATAAGTTGTTTTGAGGAGAGACAGATGTACACATTAGATCAAGGTTTAGTAGATTTGATTAACGCTCAACGTGCTGAGGCTGAAGAATTCAGCAAGCAGCCTGGTTGTTTTATGGGCATGATGCCTGAGGCAACAGAGCTCAAGTATTGGGCAGAGCGTGTGCCTAGTGGTACTCTTAAAGAGTACAATCGCATCGAACTCGAAGAGACTTGCTACTATATGCTGTGTGATGCGTACAGCAAGTCAATGGCTCGCAGTCTGCGCTACAGCGTAATGACGGACAAGGAACTTGAAGCGGAGATAGAAGCCGCTGGTAACATGATAGCAATGCAATCCGAGGCGCAATGCTCATAGTTATTCCTTACCCCAATGGTAAAAAATATGTTACTGATAAGCCTGAACATCTCGCTGAACGTGAAGAACAGCGAAAGCAGATACTTGACTATGTAGACACAGTTTGCGCTGGACCCTGGTGTAGTGATCTACAGGATATATTGTGGGAAGGGATAAGAGTACGTTTAGGTTGCAACAAAGACTTTTTCATGTTACAGTTAAAATATGGTATACAGGAGCAATAAATGACAATGCATTTAGTAAGAGGCATGTCCTCACTTAGGACAAACAAGCACAAGCAACAAGGTCTTACACAGCGAGACAGAGACGCAAAAGTCGAACATGACAAGTGGTTGCGCGAGCGTGGATTGCTACCCTCACAACTTAAAGCAAAATTGCCACATGATGCAAAAGGCAGACGTTTAGGTGTAAGCGATTTTCCTGACTACAGCACAAGACAAGAGACTGTGCCTACAAGTGATCGTATTATGGCTACTGCAACCAGGAAGCATGAGAACCAATATACTGGCAATGAACTTGCTGGCATTGGTACACTACATAAAAGTAACATGGTGCCTATTCGCAAGGACAGCAATGACGCAAAAGAAATTGCAAGGATGAGACGTGGCTAATAGACTTGCTCCTATAAAAAAAGGCATAGAATTGTTTCGTGATGCAGGACTTACAAAAGTTACTGATGAAGGCACTGAACAGTTTTATATACAAAATGCTGAACCAGACCCACTGGGCAAGCGTGTGTACTGTGTAGTAGCAAGCAATATGAGTTTGAATGAACTTGTGCCTATGACACCACAAGAAATGACTTTGGTAAAGATAAAGTATGGTGACCAGTTAGTCATTGAGGATTGGACTAGTACATTTAACATACACCCAGGTATACTTGAGGACATGCCTGATGGTATATATGGAAAAGGCACTTCTAAACAGTTTACGTTTAACGATATCATGCAGTTGGGTACACATCACTGTATATAAATAAAAAAAGAATAAGGTTGAAAAAACACACACTATGTAGTATAATAATAGAGTAAAAGTAGTAGTTTAAACACAATATGTAGTATAAGGATAGAAATGATGAAAAATATACAAGTCTTGAATAGGTTTGCACAATATGTAGGTTCAACAGCGGCAGTAATGGCTGCTTGTTTCCTTATTGTGTGGCTTAGTAATTTTTTCTTTGGTGATTACAATTATGGCATTATCGCAATGATGGGAACATTTATGTTAGTGTTCTTATTTGGAATGGCTAAAAGTGATGTTGAAAGCAAAGCACGCCAAGCACGTTGGGATAAAGAAGATGCTGATCGTAAAAGCACTAAAAGAACAATGCTTATGGAATAAGTGATAATCCAACACTAAGTTCATTTAAGCAAATGGCAGGAAGTGTCTCGTAAAAGTGACGAAAGTTATGCTCGAGAACTCCTGCCATTTGTTCGCGTAGTGCATACAAATTTTGATGTGGCATAGTGTTTACGATATCTGCTACAGCCTGCATACGCACTACAGGATCTTCAATTGTATCATAACTTTCATCCCAAAAATCACCAAACGTTTTAAATCCGTAACTGCGCAGATATTCTAAACTGCCCGGTGCTTGTAGCACAACAAAAGGTTGGTGCATAACAATTGGTTTAAATACCTTTTCGGTAAAATGTATTTTATCTTGCCAAACAGTCTCACTTACAACATGTAGAAAACTTGTGTTCCATGGTGTAAGTTCCTCTACATTTATTTCAGCACTGCTATTAGCATGGCTATCAAAACTACGAGCTGAAACAGGACCTGTGTAAGTTAATCCATTTGGATCTGGATTTAGTAAACTATAGCATCCTGCATCCAAGTCAAGCAGTTCTAAAAAATCCGTACGATGTTTGCGTAACAATCTATTTGTACACAACCATGGGTAATTTATAGGTCTACTTTTATAATCAGTAATCATGTTTATCTTTGGGTAATGCTTAAAATAAAATTCACTGCAAATATATGCATGAGCAAACCAATGCACAGTGTCTATACCCTGTGCTTCAAGTTGTGCTATGTCCTTGCTTGCATGTTCACTATGTAGTACAGTGTAGGGTGCATCAAACTTTTGCTTCCATTCAATAAATGTATCCCAGAACACACTATCTAAATTAACATTAACAGGTTCCCACTGATGTTCTAAATAAACTGGTACACCCTGTCGCTCTGAATTTCTATTCCAATTAGTTTTATTCCAGGCATGCATGTGATAAACAGGCACTGGCGATTTATTATTGCGGCGGACAGTATCCATGGGATCGTTCCAGGGTATACCATGGCATCCCTGTGCATATTCTGCGTGATCAAAACGAATGTTGTCAGCAAAGTTTAATCTGATAAACTCTGCTTGCAAAGAATCGTGTATCATATCATTTAATAGATGATTTATAAGTGTGTAAGGTTGCATGGAATTATATACGCATATTTAGTAGTTAAGAACTGTGCGCAATTATATTAGGCAAACCAATAAATACAGCATAGTTTTTGGACAGAGAGATAAAAAAAATAATATGAAAAAAATTCCAGGATGTCATACCTTCCTCGCAAGTTTAATTGATGTAGGAAAAAACTTTAGTAGTCTTTGTGAAATTAAAACTCGTAGTATTATTAATGCATGTGGTGAAAAACCTGATGTTGCTACGGATACATTCCTATGCATAGGTCCTAATATTATTCCCTTTGGATTAAATGCCTTAAATGCTAATACTACAAAAATAGATGGACTGCCTTACTGGGGAACAGAACCTTGTAAGTGTAAAGTACATGAAGGTGAACTAGCAGACTTTGTTGCGCAGGGTATTAAGTTTGACTGGGTACTAGCACCAGATGAGTGGATTACATATGCGGAAACCGAAGAGCAACAAAAACAAATGCTAAGTTTGGTAAGCAAAATTGCTCGCAAAGGCTTTTTTACAACTATAAAAGATTATAAAAATATGTACGCTAATCAAAGATTTTTCGAAGAACCATTTGTGTTGCGTACAAACACTGGCGATGCTATAACAATACGCAAACGTGAGTGGGATAATCAGGATAGACAAGCATGGAATCAACACAATTATATTATACACAATGAAGAACTTTATATTTGTGATGTTTATAGACGTCGCACGATGTACTTTAAACAACTAGCAAAGTTCACAAGTGATCTTGGTTCAACTAGTTTTAGTGTTGAGAAGCAGCAAATGTATAAACCTGCATTTAGTAAAACATTCGAATATGTTGTGTGCATCAAATTCTAAACATAAGTAATATTAGCATATAATTCAAGGAATATTTCAATGAAGTTTGCTTTTTGCATAGGCAACGGCGAAAGCCGCAAGGGTTTCGACATCAGTAAATTAAATCGTCACGGCACAGTCTATGGTGCAAATGCAATTTTTAGAGACTACAGTGTTGACCATTTAGTTTGTTGTGATAGACAAATGGCAATGGAATGTATTAAAAATAATTACACTGGACTTGTATACACACGCAAGGACTGGTATAGTTTTTTTCCCTACGATAATTTTAAATGTTTGCCTCCCTTGCCCTGGGAAGAAAAACAAAAATGGACACAGACTTTTCATATGGGCAGTGGACTACATGCAGTAAATTTAGCAACACTAACGGATGCCGATATTGTGGTGCTAGTAGGACATGACTTCTGGGATACCAAAGGCAAGCATAACAATTTATACAAGGGTACTGAAAATTACTGGGGAGCCGATCATCAAGCAATTGATCCTAGTTTTTGGGTTAAACAATTTACAATGTTCTTTGAATTATATCCTAAAAAACAATTTGTATTTGTACAAAGAAATGTAAAAAAATGGCACAAGCCTGTTGAATGGCAAGACGTGCCTAATCTACAGTATGAAGAACTAGGAGGTTTACTAAATGCACTTGATCAGTCATAGGGGAAACTTAACAGGCAAACAGCCTGAACTAGAAAATACACCCGATTACATAAATGCAGCTCTAGCACAAGGTTATAAGTGTGAAGTAGATGTGTTTGCATATCATGGCAAGTTATACCTTGGGCATGATGATGCACAAATAGAAACAAGTGTGCAGTATCTACAACAAGATAGTATCATTGCACACGCAAAAAACTTGGATGCACTTGCAGAAATGTTGCAAGCAAATATTCATTGTTTTTATCATCACAATGACAACTACACACTTACAAGTCGTAATTGGATATGGGCATTCCCAGGCAAACCTGGAACACTTGTACATCCATGTATTGCAGTGTTGCCAGAAAACTATGCTACAGACGTAACCGATTTTGATGGCATATGCAGTGACTTTATTGCGAATCTTAAATGATTAAACTTGTAGTATTTGATTTAGACGGTGTGCTTATTGATAGCAAGCAAACACATTATGATGCGTTAAACAGAGCCCTTGGTGGGGAATACGCAATCACAATGGAAGAACATTTGAGCACCTATGACGGGTTGCCCACCAGGTCCAAACTTAACATGCTCTCGGAGCGTAAGGGATTACCCACCGACCGTCATGCTGAAATTGCTAGAGCAAAACAAAAGCACACCGTCGAAATACTAAAAGAAACTGTACAGCCTCGCCAGGACTTTGTGGATATGTGCAGAGAAATAAAAGACAGAGGTTATACGCTTGCATGTGCAAGCAATGCAGTGCGAGACACTGTTAAGATGAGTCTACTACAGTTGGGTATTATAGAATACTTTGACTTCTGGTACAGCAATGAAGATGTGCATAGGCCCAAACCACACTTTGAAATGTACTTTGAGTGCATGCTTAAAGCCAATGCAAAGCCTGGTGAGTCACTTATTATAGAGGACTCACACATTGGCAGGCAAGCAGTGCTTGACGCAGGCGCACATCTCTTGGCTGTAGCAGACACACATGACGTTAGTCTTGCTATAGTATTAGATGCTATTGAACAACACAATGAACAACCAAAAAAACGTATACCATGGAAGAGTAAATCAATGAACGTACTAATACCAATGGCAGGTGCAGGCTCGCGCTTTGCGGAACAAGGTTATACATTTCCCAAGCCACTAATAGAAGTTGGCAATAAACCAATGATACAGGTTGTTGTAGATAACTTAAATATACAAGCAAACTACATTTTTATTGTACAGAAATCACACTACGAAAAGTACAATTTGGAAACAGTGTTAAACATGGTAGCACCTGGATGTACTATTGTACAAACAGAGGGTATGACAGAAGGTGCTGCTTGCACAACATTACTAGCAAAGGAGTATATCAATAATGAAGAACCGCTCATCATTGCAAATAGCGATCAATTCGTCGAATGGAACAGCAACGAAGTTCTCTATGCCTTTACCACCGAAGGAGTGGACGGCGGCATTCTCTGCTTTAATAGCACTCATCCAAAGTGGAGTTATGCTAAGTTGGACGACAATGGATTCGTCAGCGAAGTGGCTGAAAAACAACCCATCTCGACTAATGCCACTGTTGGTATCTATTATTGGTCACGCGGTAGTCTATACGTTAATAGTGCTGAACGTATGATCGAACGCAACATTAGAACTAATAATGAGTTCTATGTTTGTCCAGCATACAATGAACTAGTAGAAGATGGCGGCAAGATTCGTGTTAAAACCATAGCAGATGATGGCATGTGGGGTCTTGGAACGCCAGAAGATTTAAAACATTTTTTAAGTAATTACACAGGCAAATATTAATGATACATGGATTTGGATCCAGTTGGACACAAGGTGCTGAACTTAAACATGATGAACATGTATATCTATACTTTCTTGGCGAAGAATATAGTAACTACGCTAGACAAGGCAGTTGTTTAGGACAACTACTACATATTCTTATTAGTAATATAAACAAAATTAAAAGTACAGACACAGTAATTTTAGATTTGCCGCCCGATGCTAGGATATTAGATGAAGATGCTGAACAAGGTTTTTATACAGTCAGTACTAATCAATTACGAAAATATGAAAGACTGCTATGCAATAAAACAATTGAATGGTTCCGTTATCATCATGCACTTAGTATATACACTATACAAAAACTACTAGACGATATTGGGTGTACATATTTAATGTGGCACAACTATGGAAGATTAGAATATAAAAAATATAATTTACCAATTGACGATAATAAGTTTTTAAGCACAAGTAGTATGACAGAAATACTTAATGGACACCAGGGAGACTTTGATAATTATCCTAGCGTATTAGAGCAAAGTGTAATGCATGGCGTAGAACTTGCTGATGGTGGAATAACAGGAGATATATTTACAGGAATATACTTTGAAGGCTGTGAGAACCATCCAAATGAATTAGGTCATCGTAAAATTGCAGAACTAATACTGCATAAAATAGGTTGACACATCCTAAATAACGTATACAATATGTGTATGTTTGACAACTCAGTACATCGTATAGGTTTTGCTTGCAAGTATTTTCATCCGGATCGCAGTCTTCAAAAGAAACTTCTTGAAGAGATTGAGCGTCCATTAAATGAACGTAGTACAACAATAACCTGGCTTAATAGGCAGACTCGTGAAGTTGCTGAACAGCGTTTGTGGGATATTATGGTACATAATGTCCAAAGTTTTGAAAAACTAATTACATATGTAGGAGGATTACCCAATGAATTACGAATGGTTAGACTTGGCAGTTCTATACTCCCTGCCTATACTGAGCATAGTTGGAGTTATTATTGGCAGTTACCTGATGTACGGCGCTATCTGGAAACTAACCTCGCACCAGTGGGGGATAAAGCTCGTGCTAGGGACGTACGGCTCAGCATGCACCCTGGTCAGTTTACTGTGCTTGCTAGTGACCGCCCAGATGTTGTTGATAGGAGCATAGAAGAATTTGAATATCACACCGATGTCATCAGGTACCTTGGGTACGGCAGGTCCTTCCAGGACTTCAAATGCAATGTCCATATATCCGGCAGGCAAGGTCCAGCCGGTATCCAAGCAGTCCTCCCAAGACTATCTCCAGAGTCGCGAAACTGCATTACTATTGAGAATGACGAGAACTCGTGGGGTCTTGATGCATCGCTTGAACTTTGGAAAGACTGCGCCCTCGTTCTCGATATACACCACCACTGGGTTAAAACCGGTGAGTACATTTCGCCCAGCGACGATAGACTTGCTCGCGTAAAAGATAGTTGGCGCGGAGTGCGTCCAGCAATTCATTACAGCGTTAGCAGAGAAGATTATCTACCAGACCATTGCACACAAACAAAACCTGACTATGCACAGTTGTTGGAGTCAGGTTACAAAAAAGGCAAACTTCGTGCGCACAGTGACATGTATTGGAACACCGCAGTCAATGAATGGGCGGCAAGTTTCAACACAGACTTTGATATTATGTGTGAAAGCAAACACAAACAATTGGCAAGCATAGGATTTTACAATCAAATGTATCAACAAAATGTTTGTGAGGAGTTAGTTAAATAGTAATGAACGGCAAGTTCCGCTAAGATCCACCGTTCATTACTAAACAGTGATCTTAAATTACAATATTACTTTTTAGTGTAGATATTGTATAAAACCCAGACTGCTACTAGACCAACAAGTCCCTGTGCTGATAGCGCAGTGACGATTGCTGTGATATTATCAATTACAGCAATGTCGGGCCAGAACGGAATGTTCTTTCCACTAAACAGTACTTCTAAGACAATTCCTAGTGCGAGTAAACTTACGCCAAACTCTGTTAATGCGCTTGTCCACCCTTTCATGCTTTTAATGATATCCATAGTATAGATCTCCTTTCGTAAAGCAATTTTTCCCAATCCATTGCGGACCGTGTTTTATTTAAGAGGCAGTATATCTAAGATTAACATACCTTATTTGGCATAGACACCTATAACAGCATAAAACAGTTGACACATCCTAGTTATGTGCTATGTTTAAGTATGAGTTTAGTACATTTTATCGGTATTACCGACAGTCAGATTGCGAGCGCAGAACGTGTATTTGGTCGTGCAGACTTTGTACACAAGTGGCACGATTGGCGTAGTTGGGGTGATATTGACTGGGACAGTGATACAGTTGTATTAGGAGACAAAGGTCGTGAACAGCCTATACAGTGGACATGGCAGGATCACGAATTATATTAATAAAAAGGTTGACAGCCTGTGTATATGTGCTATTGTAAAGAGTAAGTTGATTTTGAGGAGAGACCAAATGGCTAAAATAGATTTTATTACTGCTAAGAATGGTGGGATACAAGTGTTATCCAAGGGCGGTGTTGTTGGTTTCGGTGTTACTCCTGCGTGTATTTCTTATTTAATTTCTACACATGGACTTGCAGATTCAGTTTATGGAAGTAGCACAATGGACTTTGCAGACGAAGAAGGTTTTGCGACACACGATGGCGCAAAGAAACTATGGGATCAAGCAATTGAAATTTATAACTGGAATGTTAATAAAGTTGCCTAAAAAAGGTTGACAGTATCCTATACTGTGCTAATATAAAGAGTAAGTTGATTTTGAGGAGAGACAAAAACATGGCATACATTGATACAAAAGACGTTAAAGCAATCCGCCTAGCACTTAAAGCGGAGTTTGGTAAAGACTTTAAATTTAGTGTTACTAGGCATCATTATTCAAGTGTACAGATTGATATTATGTCTGGTGTTGAAAACTTCTATGATGGTAGCATGGACAGCACTGACAAGTATTCAGGTCGGATAAACACATTTACTGGTAACGAACAGATTAACCATTATCACTTGCACTTTTATGGCAAGCATGAAGCGTTGTTTACTAAGATTTCAGAGATTGCACACACTGCACCTGGTCTTGCTGGTGGTAAGAAATACTTTTGCGACGATGATACAATGACTGATTACTTTAGTCGTGCGTATTACGTTAACATCTCAGTTGGTAAGTGGGACAAGCCCTACGAGATCAACCTAGAAGGTCAGCGCCGGACCTTAAAGATTGCGGCGTAATTGGATTGAAGAAGACAAATCTTTATCCGCTTTGAAAGGAGTCAGGGTCAAATACTTAACTAACGGAATTTTTAAAACAGATAGCCTTACAAACTTAGATGATAGAAGGCTATCTTTTTTATTGACAAGCATGTTATTATATCGTATAATGTGTGCATACTTAAAAATGACAGAAGGGAAATATTATGTCAAAAATGGAACGTGTACTTGAGGTACTTTCAACTGGTCAGGAATTGACTGCAAAACAAATCGAAGCTCGCTTTGGCGTCGGCAATGCCCGCGCAACTATTTCTGCACTACGCATGAAAGGCAACTCGATCTATGCTAACACACGCACAGATACAAAAGGTCGTGCAAAGACAAAGTATCGTTTAGGTGCACCATCGAAGGCAGTAATTGCAGCAGGCTACAAAGCACTAGCAGGCAATTAAAGTTTATCTCTCGGAGAGCACCATTAATTTGGTGCTCTTTTTTCTTTTAGTATAAATATTTTTTTATTTAAAAGAGGATTCGATGGCGTTAGACAGTGTAGAAAGTGGACTAATGGTACACTTACAAAGAGAACTATATGACCTCGAGGTCTCAGACTTCAATTTAAAATGGAAAATTACAGATAACGAAGCCAGTATTATAATGAATTGGTTTCAGGTCCGTATTGACGAACTTAAACAAAAAGAAAAACTTTAGGCTGGCATAGCTCAGTTGGTAGAGCAGTTGATTTGTAATCATCAGGTCGCGAGTTCGAATCTTGCTGCCAGCACCATTTCTATTAGGACATTTAATGCTTGTTACAGATAAAAACTATCCAAGTGAAGAACAGTTTTATTATTATGGATTTATTTACAATGGCGATCAACCGCGCAGTGTAGAAGAAATAAAAGCCATTAACGGAGACTACTGTGGTGTACTATGCAGTGATGGTAAACTAATTGCAGTCACAGATGCATTTAGAAGTAAAAGTATTTTTTATCATGTAGATCCTGAATATCGCACATTTGTTTTTACACATGATCCGCGCGAAATTCAGGCAATGGGATTGTATCCATATATAATGGAAGGCAATTGTATACTTACACTGGATTTGCACACATTTAAATTCAGTAAACAAGAGAATATGATTTGGAATTTAGATCAAACAGATCGCACATATACAAAAGTATTTGATGCCGCAGACGCCGCTGTAAAAATGCGCTGGGATCCAGACAACGATAAAGTTATGATGACCAGTGGACATGACAGTGGCGTAATTGCTTGTAGTTTACATAAACTGGGCTATGAAAAGTTTAGTGTAACTGGTCTAGGAGCACCTATATATATGCAGGAACACCAAGAGGTACTTGCCCAGCGGTTAATAATGCATAAAGGACACATAATAAAAATTAAAGGTGAAGAACAGAACACAGATCCCATTAATGCTATGAGATGGGAACGTAATATTGATGAATACTATGGCGAACTAGTTATGGGAGTTTGTGATTGGCTCAGAACCATAGATCGTAATTGCATAATAACTGGCAACGGTGCGTTTTTTTACGATGATAAAGGACTACATGGTAAACAGTTTTCCTATGAGAGTCACTTTGGAGGCTGTTATCCCAAGGACTTGAATCATATCTTTCCGCGACAAACTTCAAGAATTGAAGCAATGAGTGGAAGCAATAACATGGTTACACTTTACAAAGGGTGTGATCACAAACAACCACTGGTAGATCCAGTGCTTGTACAAGCATGGATAAACACTGTGCCTGATCTTAAAAATGCAGGATATAAAAACTGGAATGTAGAATATCTTAAGGCACATGATTATCCAAACGAAGAAAATTTTAGTAATGGGCTTGGTGGGGATATAACAGATAAAGAATCCTTGGCTGCCGGATTAAAAGCCAGTAATGATTACTGGTTAGAACACAAACAAAGGTTGCATGAGCAACATTAATTTTGTATAATATTGTTTTATTTGAAAGGACAGAAAAATGAAAGTAGGCGATCAAATTATACTAGCAGCAAAAAAACAAGCCGAGGGCGAACTAGAAGTACACAAAGCAAACATTCAAGTTTACATGACAATGCCAGCAGGTATTGGTGAACACTCAGATGTTACAGAAGCAGTTATTGAAGAACTAAACAAAATGGCTGCAGCGTATGATCGAATCGAAATGATTGACAAATATTTTGCATAAATAAAAATGACAGCGCCGCATCAGGCGCGAGCACATCCTGGACCTCTATGCTTTAATGCGTGGGCCCTGCTCTATGTTAATCTAGTCAACTTATAAAAAAACAAAACGGAGTCTTAATTGGACATCTATTATTTTGTTCCGCATCTTGTGGGAGTTGGGCTTGGGTTAGTCTCTGGGCTAATTCCTGGCGTAGGAAACTTTGTGCTTATGCTGTTAGTATGGCCCTTTTTAGGTGTGTTTGGCATTGTCGAACTGCTTATAATGTATGCTAGTATGGCAGCAATAAGTCAATACATTGGTAGTATACCTGCTATTGTATATGGCATACCTGGCGAGAGCAGTAGTTATCCTGCTGTTGCTGAAAGTCGCAATCTCACAACTATGCAACAAGTAAGTCATGCAATTAGCGGCAGTGCCTTTGGCAGTGCAGTTGGCAGTTTGACTGTGGTTGGGTTATGCTATGTATTTGTTGAATACACAGACTTGATAAGGCATTTTTACAGTACACAATTATTAGTAACTCTGTTGCTATTTGTTACTATGATAATGATTTTTACAGTAAAAAACAACGTTGGGATTAACTGTGTGCTTATACTAACAGGATTAGGTATAGGCATAATAGGTTATAACAGTTATTGGAACGTGGACATTCTAACATTTGGCGTAATGCATTTGTATAATGGGTTTCCAATGGAAGTTGTTCTTATATGCTTGTTTGCAGTTCCGCAGATGATGCATCATTGGAATACCGGAATAACCAAGAGTATAAACAAGACCTATGAAATTGGTCGCCTTTATATATTAAATCCTCTTGCGCTTGCAGGCAGTACAATAATAGGATTTTTCGGTGGACTAGTTCCAGGTCTGACAACTGTGTTTTGTAGCACAGCGGCATATAGTGCTAGTCTTTTGTTTACAAAAGATCCAGTAAAACGTATTGTAGTAAGTGAAACAGCCAACAATGCTGGTGCATTTAGTTGTTTGCTTCCACTGTTAATATTTGGAATACCCATAATAGGCAGTGAAGCAATACTACTTTTTCTTATGGAACAAAAAGGATTTAACCTTGCGCAGTTCAAGTTTAGAGATTTATTGCCTGAACTTGCACTAGGCTTAGTACTAGTAAATCTAGTTGGATTTTTAATTGCCTGGCCCTTGAGTAAAGCAGTGCCATTATTTTATAAATTTAATATGAAAAGTGTAATAAGTTTCTTGATTTTATGCTTGTTCTTTGTTACAATTTACACAGGATATATTAATTATAGCACTGCATACTATCTTATATGCTTTGCAATACTAGCACCCATAGGTGTATTATTAAGAAATGTAGACACACTTCCGTTGGTGTTTGCCTTTTTAATACACGATAAACTAATAGACGGATTATTTAGACTATATCAATTAAACATACAATAGGAGATTTAAAATTGATTAAGATTATTACTACAGCAATTACAATTGCACTATTAACTTCTACAGCATTTGCTGCAGAAAATTTAACTATCATTAACAGTGGTAGTAAGACAGGTGGATTTAGCATGCAGAGTACTGCATATGCTACTGACCTCGGCAAAGACTATAATGTTACTTTAGTCAGCCCAGGTGACCGTTGTGTTGCAGTGGGTGCATTACTTCCAAAGATTAAAGGCCCTGTGCTTATGCCATGGGCTACTGATTACGAAGCAAATGGTCGTAATGGCGGCTGTGTTAAGTTTGATATTAACAAGGCAATCACAGTACGTTATGACAGCGCACCAGTGTATGTATGTACTCGAGGCGGTGACATTGCTAAGGACACTGGTAATGTAGCTCATACTGTGCCAACAGATGGCCCTGCTGCTCGTGTAGTTAAAGAGTTTAACAACCAGTTTGGCACATCACACAAGCCAGTTGTATATGATGGTTTAGGCGATGCACGTCTTGCTCTTATCAATGGTGAAGTAGACTATGCACTGCTTAGTAAAAAGCATGTAATGGTTGTACAAGAAGCAGATGCTACTATTAACTGTGACACAAGTCTTGCAAGTGGTGGACCAAATAGTTTGCCAAAAGCAACAGGTAATAGTAAACTATCATTTGGATACGATATTACTTGGATGGCACTTAATATGAATCAAGCACAAGCAGATCGTCTACAACAAAAGATTATGCAGAAGCATTTGAACTGTAATAGTGCTATTGGCACATGGAGCAAGTGTAACACTGTATACGAAACACGTTATGACCTTTCAAAGGATGAGATTAACGCACGTTGGGAGCCAATGGTAGAGAGCCAACGATAAATACAATATGACATCCTAGGAGAAACCTTCTCCTAGGAATCCTAGGAGAAACAAAATGTCAAGTTATGTATACTATAACCCTAATGGATATAATCCTGGCACTGGAATCTATGCAAGTTCGCAGATTTTTACAGGCAATTGGGAAAATGAACTAGAAGCACTAAAATTTACACCAAAGGGTAAAACAACAGACGAGCATGTAAATGCCGCTGATGTAGACAAACACTTTGATGGCGGAGATGTACGTTACCTATTCAACTCATTTAAGAGTGAAGATGGTACTGTAGAAACAACTGAGGTAAAAGATTTTTGGCAGGAAGAAAATCCAGCAAACTTCTCATATACACAGAGTTATCGCAGTAGTCCAAAACTTGCTGCAATTATTGATTGGTTCAAGTGTGAAAAAACACGCTGCCGTATCTTCCAGCAGCAAGCACATACAACACTGGATATCCATACAGACTTTGATAACCAGCGTGGTAATGAGCATGGTGAAACACTGCGTATTTTCGTACAACTAAACGACATGCCAGGTGGCGCATGGTTCCGCTTTAAAACAGAAGATAGTGAGACTAGCATCAATCTACAAAAAGGTCAGTTCATAATCTTTAATCCAGATCACACAGGTCATGGCACAGAGAATATTACTGACATTCCACGCAATACATTTATGCTTGTAGTAAAGCGTAATGAGTGGTTAGACAATTTGGTGGGTGCAAAGAACATGCAGTTCATCGACATTGACGAAATGGTAGCAAATCAAAACGAAGTAATTGCTGCTTAACTAAACCAACTAGCAAGTGGCCCTGTGTCACTTGCTATTTTTAGAGGCAAACATGATACGCTGTGAGAATCTCAACAGGCGTTATGCTCAGGTCAAAGACAAATATCACACACTAATAGAAGATGTCATGGAACGTGGCAAGGTCTTTAACGGACACTATACGAGCGTAGCAGAACACAAATTACAATTACTGACAGGTAGAAAACATGCAGTGCTTACTAGCAGTTGCAGTGTAAGTCTGCTTATAAGCATGTATGCGGCTGGTATAGGTGCAGGCGATGAAGTTATTATTACTGCCTACAGTTGTCCAGCAAGTGAAACTTTTGTGCATCTAGTAGGCGCAACTGCAGTGTTCGTTGATGTAGATGAAACTGGTAACATGATTAGCGATGATATTGAACCAGCAATTACTGATCGTACTCGGGCTATTGTTGCTACTGGATTATATGGTGACATGCATGATCATAAAACAATAAGCGAATTATGCAAAAGACATGGTTTACTATATGTGAATGACGCGGCACAAAGTATGTTTAGTCATCAACATGGCGTTACAAGTTTAAGCACAGGTGATGTTGTGTGTATGAGTTTTGCAGAAAATAAACCACTGCCTAGTCTAGCAACTGGTGGCGCAGTGCTTACAGATAACACAGAATTTTACTACAAGTTTTTACACCTACGCAATCACGGCAAGCCAGGCAGACGTCTACCCTATACACATTTTGGAGTACGCGGTGTGCCAGATGAGGATCTTGCTGTTCAGTTATTGTGTACAATGGATTGTTTTGATGAGTGGCAACAGCGCAGAACTGAGATTACAGACTACTATGATACTGTATTTGCTGCACTGGGTATCACACTTAGACCACATTGTCCTGAATGGAATAGTCACAAGTATGCTATAATGTTTGATGACAAGTTTGAGGCACAGGCACAACTAGCAAAACTTGGTATAGAGACTGAGCCACACTATCCAAATATATTACCACAACAAGGTAGTTGGCCCGGAGCAGATTATTTTGTAAAAAGCAGCCTATCAATTCCTGTCAATGCACATATGACAGATGATGAAGTAAACCAAGTAGTTGACGCAGTGGAGCAGGTATGGAAAAAGAACACTACATAAATTTATTGGAAAGCAAACTCTGGGATCGTGTGGATGCTTTTTACGGCACAGACGACAAAGTTCCTGCTCCCTATATTACCCGTGTTGATATTAATAGTGATAATTGGGTACAATATACTGTGGATAATTTTGAACTAGCACAGCAAAAATGGGAAAAGCCCAAGGAACACTATGGTAAAGAAGAAAATTTAATTGCAAATATTAATAATAAACTGGGCAGAAACGAACACAACAGTCACGAACTTAACTATGGCATAAACGGAAATACCAATGATGAACTAGTTGAACTGCTTGGCGAAGAAAACATAGACAAGATGGGCATACAACAGGACGGTGTGCTAATAAGATTAATTGTAAACATGCCTGGACATGGTGTTGCTTGGCACCATGATGCTGCAAACAGTTACTTTCGTAAGTTTCCAGAGTACCAAGGCACACTAGATGATCTTACACGACTATGGTTTAGCGTGGTGCCTGGTGTAAACGGACATGTGTTTCAAATAGGCAGTAGTATGTTGTACAACTGGCAGGCTGGAGATGTGTGGCATATACCCTGGGGTGTTCCACATGGTAGCATAAATTTTGGATACAATATAAAATACACTGTGAGTCTTACTGGCAGGTTAAAATGAAATCATATTATCGCGTAGGTAAAGAAACTTACGTTAGCCCTTACGCTGCTCTTAAACAGAGCGCAAACACTGGCGAGTTTGCAGAATGGTGTGTAGACAGTAAGGAAAGTTTTTTAGATATTAATCCCGCACAGTTACCCAGTAATGCTGAACTTATAAGCGCAAAAGCACAATATCTTAATAGCACATATAATTGTCGTTTTCACTACAGTGGGGGAATAGATAGTCATACACTAATAACACAAACTAACTGGCCCATGCACTACATGTACCTCAGAGGTTTAATTGATGTAAGGCATGTTGACGAAGAATATATGTTTGGATATGATTATTTACAGGAACATAATTTACCCTCACAAATAAAATATATTACTATAGAAGATTATGAGATTTGGAAAGATACACAGGCACCTTATAATTGTCCTGGTTGGTATCACGGAGTATGTCCTACTTGGGTAAGTGGACATGCACTAATAGAACTACAAGAATATGAATTAGAAGTTACTGGATATGAAAAGCCACTGTTATATAAAAAGGGTGAGGACTATTACTGGTTAATTAATGATGGGCCTGATGTACTACTTGGTGCAAATAGATGTGATTTTTTTATTGATGACTACTATCCTGAACTAGCAGTAAAACAAATATATAGTTTTAAAAATTACTTTGCAAGGGTGTATCCAGAACTACAGGGATTTTTATACTGGAAAGAAACAGATCAAGATGATCTATTATCAAACATGGGACGCAATGTTAACAGACCTGAACAACCATATACTAAAAGAATAGATGACTGGTGGGACGAACATTTTCTTAACTACAAACACCGTCGTACAATAGCAGAACTAGAAACGCTGAGTAGACAGGACATAATTAAAGATTGGATCAGGGCTGGTGAACAGTTAATTGAGGACTGTAATAGCGCACCTCACGGTTTAAGGATTACTGAAAAACAACTACCCGGATATGGTACAGTGCGCCTACCAGCAAGAATTAATCGCATAGGAGCAATATACAAAATGCATACTACAGGATTAGAATTATTGGACCATGCGGATATTTCAAAAATATGAAAAAAATTATTGCAGCCACCAGCAAAGATAGCATAGGAAATACTTTTTTAACCTGGAGTATATACTATCTGTCAGGCACAAACGTAAACCCTTGGATTACGCCAGAGTGGGAATTAAAGTTTTTAGAACTAACAGATAACCCGTTGGATACTATAAATGCACATGGTCATAAAAAAATACATAAAGCAGGCACAGATAATTTACAACGTACACTAGACTTAATAGAGGCAGGCCCGGATCATCTTTATTGTTTGTATCCAACTGGATATCCATTTTATGAAATTGCAGAAAAACTTTACCCTGGAATACCTACAACTACAAAAGACTTGACAACAGATCAAATTAATAATATAATAAAATATAGAATTGATACTACAGCAACAATTGCAAATATATGCACAGAACGCAATGTAAAATGGATTCATGTAGCCAGTACTAATATGTATGATAGTTACATACCAAGACAATTACAAGGTTTTCTCAGAGTAGAAACGGAAGCAACTACCTGGGAAGAAAAATATATAAGGACTTTTAACTGGAATTATCCAGATAAATTAAATGACACACAAGCAACGTGGGATCGTAGAGAAACAATTGCATTAAATTTTGTTTATGATGACGCAGAGGAATCTCCAAACTGGGACTTTAGTCAGCCTAACTACACAATAGAAGCAACAGCACTATGGTATGATCTAGAATATTATATAAAACACATCATGGTGTATTGTGATATTGATATTGACTACACACGCTGGGATCACTGGTGTACTATATACAAGCAATGGCACAAACGGTGGCTTAAAAACAATAGATTGCCTAGAAACATTGAACATGTATGCAAATCAATCTTAAACAGTTGGGATCATGACCTAACACAGTATGAACTAAATTGGTTAGATGAATGTTACATACAACATAAACTAATATACAACCACAGTACAACAATAAAAGGTTACGGGTTAGAACAGTTTCCCGCTAATACTCGAGACTTTAAAAACTTAATTGAGCCAGCATTTTATGAACTACAAAATTGAAAACTTTTTAAGCACGAGCGAAGTAAACACAGTATGTGGTTTTTACGACAGGCTTCCCTACAGTGATGAATACAGTAGTGAATTAAATCGTAGAAAACTTATGCACTATGATAATCCAAGCATGCCTTTTTTAAAAAAGATATTCCAACCTAAACTTATGAGTCTGCACAAAGGCACAGTCAGTGCTTGTACATTTACAGACTGGCATAATCCTGTTGAAATACACACAGATGGATGGCAACCACAGGAAGATCAAACTAGAGGTATGGGGGTTGCTGTGCTAGTTCCTCTGCGTCTTAATCCAGACACTGCAAAAAGTAGCACTATAATATTCAATCAACGCAGTGCAGGCCCTACAGTGACGCTTAAAGAACAGCGTGAAGACGCTAGTTGGAATGTTGCTGAACACATAAGTCCTGACGATAGTCGTATATACAATAAGAGTAAACAAGGTGTTAGCGCAGAATTTTACGCTGATCACTTGCAACACATTGATGATCCAGACATGCTTAGGAACTTCAGTGTTAGTGGTGTACATGATTGGTCACCAGGATGTGCTATTGTTTGGGACAGAAGTTATTTTCATACCAGCAGTAGTTTTGATGCTACACTAAAAAGCAAACTCCATGCAATATTTTTTATTACCCTATAAATATGACTGAGAGTGAGACTAATCATGAAATTTTTATTACTGCCAGCGGCGATCCTCTTGGGCGCCTGCAATGCACAATACATGGAATACCAGCGTACAGTTGATGCACAACTTGCACTAGGATACAAGTGGAAACAAATACCCTGCAGACAAGTCACAGCAGGCTTGCCAGCAATTACAATAGATATGCCAACAGGCAAAAAACTAGTGTGTAATAAATTAGTAAAGGACTAAATTTTTGAAAACCCTCTGTATTGGAAATCAAACAAGAGATACAGATGACAGAACAACACAATTAGCAACTGTCAATCATGGACTACTCACTGATAAAAATTATGTGCCTAGCAAGGATGGACACTGGCATACTAGTTTGGCAGATATGGATTATAACAGTTTATTAAAACTTGCTCCGCGATTTGACACAGTGCATTTTTTTGATCAGCCACAGGAAGATGGTTCTAATATTGCTGCTAAAGTATATAAACTTTATCAAGAATTACTAAACAGCGTAGAGGTAACATGTGACAATCAAACAATGTTTGATATAGAAAAGTACTGGAAAGATTTGTTTAAAACAAATGAAAGCGTTTGTGTTTATCCTTTTATTATGGATGTACAGGAGAACGGTACAAGCACACTTTGCGGAATATCAGGCGTAACTGTTACTGATAAAGAACGTGAAACTATTAAAAAGAACATGCTTGCAGGTATTAAAAATAAACACTGTGATGCTTGCCATGCCCTTGAAGGAAAGCCTGACGGTTTTGAAACCAGGACACTAAAGTACGGATTGGATAATAGTCCTAGAATCTTTGAAAGCAAGGATTGGATATCCAGACTTAAATTGCGTACAATTGAGGATCTTCCTAAAATAGATAGACCCTATATCTATGATGTACGACCTAGTAGTATGTGTAATATTGCGTGTAGAACATGTATACCTTATTATAGTACAACTATAGACAAGGAGTTTAAAAACTTAACCATGCCCGTTGGGCTAGAAAGAGTGACTTATCGACAAAGAGATAGTAAATCAACATTTAATAATTTGCCCAAGGAACATTTAGAGGATCCCAGTACTGGGGTGTATGTTATGGGAGGCGAACCTCTAATTATGCCTGAGTTTATTAAATTTTTACGCGACTGCGTAGACCGTAAAACTACAGACTTTGATCTATCATTTAGTAGTAATGCAACTAAAATAAGTGAGCCGCTGTTAGATATACTGGATAACTTTAGTAAAGTAAACTTTAGTATGAGCTTAGACGGCATTGGTTGTGTAAATGATTATATTAGGTGGGGAAGCAATTTTGATAAATGCCTAGAGAATATTCACCGTGCGCAAGCACGAGGACATACTATAAGTTTTATAAGTGTTGTTAGTATATATAATATAATGTCATTGGATAAAATAATGGAATTTTTAAGTACAGAATTTACTAGCAGTGTGGTGCAACTACAACCTGCAAATTTTCAAAACGGCATAATGAGTCCTTATCTTTATCCTGACAGTAGAGCAGTGCTACCAGTACTAGAGCGTTGTAAGGAAACCAGTTGTTATAATAGTTACTCTCGTAATACTAGTACACTTATTGACAGTATACAGAGAAGTGCCTATTACGAGGTTTATCAAAATCATCCCCAAAGTGATAATAAGAAGCAAAGTTATGAATTATTTTTTAAATACAACGATATGCTGGATGCAAGTAGAAATAGTAAACTTGCAGATTATATCCCAGAACTTGAACGATTAAGAAATTATTACACAACCTAAAGGAGAATCAAATGAAGCCCAGTGACATGCATACATATGAAGTACATCCGGAGATGACCATTACACTAGAAGAGCAGCAATCTATTGATATGTTTAACAACAAACAACAAAAGCATGAAGAACAGTTGGAATTTGATTTTGACCAATATGGAGGCGGTGTAGAAAATTTTGGATAAAAAACGTTGACACTTTTTGTATATAGTAGTATACTGTATATAACAATTAGGGAGAACGTTTATGGCAAAAGAAATCGAGTATGCAGTTCGAGAAGCATTTGAAATGAATCTTAGCACAGAACAGGGTATTAAGTTCATTATGCGTGTCTCAAATTGTAATAGAGAAGTTGCAAAACAAGCAATGCAACAACACAACAGTGTCATGTCGGCACACTATGAAGCAACAAACTTTGTAACTTCATAAAATTATAGGACAGTTGGCTGAGTGGTCGAAAGCGGGAGATTACTAATCTCTTGAACATGCAAATGTTCCGTGGGTTCGAATCCTACACTGTCCGCCAATTCAAGGAGAAAGACTATGGAAGCATTACTTATTATCGCAGCATTGGCTGGTGGCGCACACTTGTTGAGTAGTGATGAGCCTAATGTAGTTCACAGTTCGCAGACTACAGCAGAAATTTCAAGGTTCCAGGCAGATGTATATAACGAGCTAAATTTAGCACAAATTGACTGGAGTAAAGCAGGCAACTTTGTTGTGGGCGATTCAAGTGAGAATGGCGTACAGTGGGTATTTCTTACTGACTAATGTGGGCACTTTTCGGAGCAACCGGAGGCATTGGCAGCGCATGCTATAGAGAACTACTTGCACAGGGTGTGCATGTAGTTGCCTTCGATCGTTCAGATTTAGATTTTACAGACACAGATGCAGTAAGCAGTTTTGATCTTACAGGATTCACACATGTTTTAAATTGTACAGGTACTGGCAAAGGCACCTATCTCGGTTTTGTTAAAAATGATTGTAAAAATATATTAGAACAAATTACAGTAAATTATACTAGTAATCTATTACTTTTAAAAAATTTTGTAAATACTAACGCACAAGGACACTACGCTTGGATAGGTAGTGTATCGAGTGCAGACAACAGACCCTATCAAGGTGTGTATGGAAGTACAAAACTAGCCACTACTTTTGCAACAAAATTAATTGCCAAGGAAGTAACTGATCTTACAATTACTGAAGTCAAACTAGGATTAACTGAAACAAACTTTCGTTACAAAAACTATCTGGGTAGTAGAACAAATGCACAAGTAGCACAGGAATATTCTGATGCTGGTGCATTAGATGCAGACTATTGTGCTGGGTTAATAATTGCTGGAATAATGCAACGTCTTACATTAATTGAAATTACAAAATGAAATGTTACCATGAATTACAGTGTGAAAATTTAAGCACAATACAGAATGAAACTCTGGATTATCTAAACACACGCTATGATCTTAGCGATCATAGCAGTTTAAAAACTGACCTATGGTTAAAACTGGATAGCAAAGATGTTATTCGTAGTGTCCCAAGCATGCTTAACTGGCTTCGCACATTAAAATTACTACCCAGAGAAGTAAGTGCAACCATTGTAAACACAATGGAAGGCGCAGCATTACATATAGATGAACTACCTATAATAGCAAAAATTAATATCCCAATAGTAAACTATGCAGATGTTGTAAATGAATGGTATAGTGTACCAGAAGATATTGTAGATGATTACAAAGACACTAATCATTTTGGTAGTACATATTATAATTTTCATTATTTAGATATTAACAAATGCACATTACTTGATAGTATTGTGCCCACAACACCTATAGTTTTTAATAGTCAAATTCCACACAGGGTTTTGCCACTTGCTAGTGCTACGTTTCCTCGTGTAATGTTAAGTGTTATGTTCCATAACGAGCCGCTGGATTATTTAAATGATTGAATCTATAGAACCAGCAATAGATCCCAAAAATCGTATGGACTTTTTGATTGATTGGGAACTAACACTAAAATGTAATTTAGATTGTAGTTACTGTACTGATAGTGCAGAAATGGATGGAGGGCATTGGACATTTGCAAAACATCCTCCTGTAGATGAATGTTTAAAGACAGTCGATTTTCTTTATAGATATACAGATTTATATATGCAGACCAAACAAAAGTTTAGTCGCCGTGCAGTGTTAAATGTGTATGGCGGTGAGAGTTTACTACATCCTAACATAGTAGAGATACTACAACATGCCAGGGACATGCACACATATGACTGGCCCTTGACAGTAACAACTACTACTAATGCTATTATTGGCGCAAGGCGTATGCGAGAGATTATTCCATTAATAGACAAGTTTACACTAAGTTATCACACTGACAGTTTGCCTAAACAAAAAGAATTGTTTAAAGAAAACGCACTAGAAATTAAAACCCAGGGCCAATCATCTAAAATTATTATAATGATGACCAATGACTATAGCAAGTGGGACGAACTTGTTGCTATGATACAATGGTGTAAAGACAACAAGATCGACTATCTTGCTAAACAGTTGGACAACAAACATCCAAGCAAAGTTTATAATTTAGCACAACTTGCTTGGTTTGCAAATGAATACAAACAAGATTTGGACTATGCAGATGGAACAAATTTAAGTGAAAAAGGCAGAGGATGCTGTGGTGGCAGAGGTTTATGCACAAATGATAACCTCAAGGATCGTAAAAATTGGATCCCCCGTGTCAACTTTGAAGGCTGGAGTTGCAGTGTAAATCATTATTTTCTTTTTGTAAAACAAAATGATGGTAGAATATTTGTTAATAAAGATTGCCGTATGAACTTTAACGGTAAAGTAGAACCAATAGGTACACTTAAAAATTCAGGTGTACTACTAGCAGAAACAAAACAAAGACTAAGTGCAAAAGAAATGCCATTAATGACTTGTGCAAAGACACGTTGTTTATGTGGAATATGTGCGCCAAAGGCAAGCACACTAGAACATACAAAACAAATAATGAGCAAGCACACAGTTAATCAGGCTTGGCAAATTATATAATAGTTAAAGACTATTAGTCTAACCGCCCTTAGAGCAATAAATAGGTGTGTTATGTTAACAATTACTGAAGAAGCAAAAGTATATTTGGATAAAGTACGCAATGACGACTATGTTACACTGGGTGTAAAAGGTGGCGGTTGCAGTGGCTTTACATATGTCTGGGACTTTAAAAACAACTGGCCCGATGTAAACTGGAGCAAACCATATGCTGATGCACTAGTATTAGACCCAATGGCTGAAATGTTTGTTGCTGGCTGTACAGTAGATTATGTGCAAGAATTAGGTGGTGCTTATTTGAAAGTTATTAATCCTAATGCAACAGCAAGTTGCGGATGTGGAGAGAGTTTTGCAGTGTGATGACTATTCTGTGGGCATTATATCTAACAGTATGCTGGGGAAGCACTTGTGCAGTGCAAGAAGTACAACGCTTTGACCATGGGCCTATGGGCAATCCTCAAGAACAATGTGAAGTAATGCTTCCATTTTATCTACAAATACCCCAAGATGGTACACAAGACACAGTTGAATGGCAGTGTCGTCCACTTAATTCTCAAAGCGTCTAAATTTTTTTGCTACTACTAGCATCCCAGCGTTTGTATTGGCGCAGTATAGCACTTTGACTTTGTGCAAATCGCTTACTATCACAGTGATCACAGCAATGCGCACTGCTACGCTTGTTTAATTTTTTACTTGTTCTAGTAAATAGACTTTCACATACATCACATCTCATATTATACACAGTCTGTGTAGTGCGACATTGTTGCTGTACGCCATTGCGTGTGCGATAGTAAGTAGTTTGCATTTGTACAGTGTCTAAAATCATAAAATATTTAGCAAACGGCTAGGTAGACTAGTGTATAAATACACTATAGAATTAGGAGTCTTAAAAAATGTCAAAACAAACAATTAATTTGGGCAGTAGTGCCAATGATGGAACAGGTGATCCATTACGCACAGCCTTTGATAAGGTAAACGATAACTTTGATGAATTATATCTTTACAGTACTGTAACAAGTACGAACAACATAACAATCACAGCAAATACTATTGCTACTGATAACACCAACGGAGATGTAATTGTAGATCCTAATGGCACTGGTCGTTTGATTCTAGCAACTGGTAGTGAACTACGTTTTACAGATCACGTTGACAATGCTATTGCATTTGTAGACGCACAAGGTGATGTAAACCTTTCTGCTAACCTAACATATAATGGTAGTTCAGCACTAGCAGTGACAGGATCTGTTACAGCAACAACTACTATGCAGGGTACTACAATTACAGCAACAACTGCTTTTGTTCCTGATGCTAGTGACGGAGCAGCACTTGGTACAACTGCACTTCAGTTTAGTGACTTGTTCCTTGCTGATGGCGCAGTTATCGGCTTAGGTGATGACCAAGACGTAACAATTACACACGTTGCTGATAGTGGTATAACTATTAAATCTGCCGCAACTGCAGACGACAAACCAGTTACAATTACACTACAAACTGGTGAAACAGACATGGCGGCTAATGATAAACTTGGTGTTATTAACTTCCAAGCACCCAATGAAGGTACAGGCACAGACGCTATCCTAGTTGCAGCAGGTATTGAAGCAATATCAGAAGGTGACTTTAGTTCTAGTGCAAATGCAACAAAACTAAGTTTTAAAACTGCGGCTAGTGCTGCGGCAGCCGAAACAATGGCATTGTCTTCAGTAGGCTTACTTACACTTAATGGTACAGGTAGTTCAATTATAATAAAAGATGGTGGTAACATTGGTAGTGCTAGTGATACAAACGCAATTGGAATTTCAAGTGCTGGCATAGTTAGTATTACTGCAGCAACTGCTTCATCAAACTCAACAACTGGTGCATTAACAGTTGCTGGTGGTGCTGGTATTGCTGCTGATCTTTCAGTAGGTGATGATGTAAGATTAATATCAGATGCTGCTGTTTTAAGTTTCGGTGCAAACAGTGAAATAACTTTGACTCATGACCATGATGTAGGATTAAAATTAAAACATAGTGCTACTGCAGATGATAAACCAATTGTCCTTACACTACAAACTGGTGAAACAGACATGGCAGCAAACGATGTCATAGGTGCAATTAGATTCCAGGCACCAGACGAAGCCACAGGCACAGATGCAATACTAGTAGCGGCTGCAATCCAGGCAGTTTCAGAAGGTGACTTTAGTGCTAGTGCAAATGCAACAAGATTAGAATTTCATACTGGGGCAAGTGAAGCGGCAGCATCTAAGATGACATTAAGCAGTGCTGGTCTATTGACAATCTCAGATGACTTTGTACTTAAAGATGCTGGAACTATTGGTTCTGCTTCTGACCCAGATGCAATTGCAATTGGAGCAGATGGAGATGTAACACTAACACAAGATTTAGAATTACAACATGATGGTGCAACTTTATCCTTTGGTACAAATAACGATGTTATTTTAACTCATGTACATGACACAGGATTATTACTTAATTCTACAATGGCATTACAATTCAATGATGCCTCTCAATTCATCAATGCACCAAGTGCTACTGTATTAGATATTACTGCAACTGATGAAATTGAATTAAACGCAACTCTTATTGATGTAAACGGAAACCTAGATGTTAGTGGAGGTGTCAATGCTGGCATACATACTTTTGTTGCAACGGATGCTATCACTGCAGTAGAACACGCTGGTAGAATTTTGCTACTAGGTGAAGTTGGCGGTAACGCAGATGTTGTGTTAACTCTTCCAGTCGCATCAGGAACCGGAAACGTATATAAGTTTATTGTATCTGTAACCATGGCATCAAACACATATAAAATACAATGCCCAAATGCTGCTAACGTAATTAATGGTACTATGAAAAATATGGATTTGGATGGTACTGCACAAACAG